>BNJS01001375.1_pt1 | contig 66388 bp, 77 predicted proteins | sample 8540461 | NCBI WGS metagenome assembly BNJS01 (sample SAMD00202454, study PRJDB9452) | human saliva metagenome | isolation source: human saliva | place: Japan
TGTTCTTGACGGGGATGTCAGTGAGGCGGAAGGTGGTCGAGTAATTGTCCTCAGATTGGGGATGGTCGAGCGTGACTGTGTCGCCGCCGTCGGCCAGACAACGCCAACGGTGGTGACAGTTCCACCTTTGGTCTCATCACCGACATACATACTCGGTCAGCGGATATGAGCCTTTGATGTCGGCCTGCTCGTAGTCGGCGGGAAGACTCGTTCGGTGCCTGAGATGAGAGTCGCCCGTCGGTGGCCATGAAGGTTGCGGTACTTCCAGTGTCCTCATCTCGCTGGTTTCCGGATCTGCTCTCCAGGTCGGTGAGTAGCACGGTGAGATTTGCGCTGTGAGAACTGGGCTTGACGGTGCAGGTCAAGGTACCCAGAAGGTAGCCGCCTCGAGTGACATGGTCGAGGACAATGGTGACCACCGTTGCTGTTAGCACTTTTAGCCGTCACAGTGACGCCGTCGGAGCCCTTGGCGCTGGGGTTTCCGAGGCCGGCAGGGTGCCGATTGCTTCTGTTGGGGTGGGGATGAGCCCTGGTAGTGCCGTTGGTGGGGTCAGGGTGATCTCGACGCGTCGGTTAGCGGCGCGGGCCTCGTCGCTGTTGTCGTTGATCTTGGGCTGGACTCGCCTTTGCCGGTGGCGGATGTCTTCCACTTGTCCAGGCTGGTGATCTGCTCGCCTGGTTTTGACGGCGTTGGCGCGCTTCTCGACAGGGTCTGCTGTAGGCGTCGTCCTGACGTCGTCGGCGTGGCCCACGATGGTGAGTGTCCCGCCGTCGGGTACTGGCTCCCGACTCGGGCCGGCTACGCCTGGAGTTTGCGCCTCGGCACCGACGCCAAACTCGCCTGAGAGTCGGAGGCGAAGGCGACATCGCTGGCCAGGGTGACGGTGACGTCCTTGCCGCCCGTGTGGGTGCTGCGTGAGCCGTCCGAGAGAGCGCGGGTATCGCCCAACGGGTGCCGCGGCGAGCGTAGCATTAGTGCGTATCCAGTTCGGCTTGGAGCTGCAGATAGGTCGATGTTTGCCTGTTGGGCGGATCCTGCCCGAGGACCGAGACAGTCACGAACCCGGTCATAGGAACGAGACAGTCACTTGCTCTGGAGTCGACCTTGCGAAGGCACCGTAGTAGGTGGCCTCTCCCGGTGCGATCCCTGGGTCGCATTACTTCCATCGATGGAGTTCCATACGCGTCCGGTCTGGTGCAAGTCCATGATCCTGATCAGCCGAGGCGACGTTCCCTGGCTGAAGGTCGGCTCGGCTTCTCCAGCAGTCAACAATGGCGGAACCTGCTTTTCCGGCGCAGAAGACGTTGGGCTTGTTTCCTTCTGTGCGGCTGGTCATCGGATGCCTGGAACCAGCTCCACGGGCCAGACTCGAGGTGGTCGATCCTTATGCGAATAATTGGGGAGACGTGCCACGACGATGTGGTGACTTCGTGGGCGATGACCACGAGCCTGCCGCCATCTGGTGGTAGCCGCTGCGCCCTGCCCGCCGAGGTCGAACTGGCCTGAGGCTTCGGATCGCTGAGCCTTTTGCTGCCGCCAGTACAGCGCGGCAAGCCCGCACCGGTCAGGATCGTTCCGAGAGAGATATTACGCGATCGACGCACTGCTGTGGGTCCTTCACCTGTTCTTGGACGGGATGTCGAGGCGGAAGGCCGTGCCCTTGGGAGAGTCATCTGCCCTCGGTATTCGAGGATGACGTGTTGCCGTCGGGCCAGACGACGCAGACAGAGGCGATGCTACGGCTTGAGATGGTCGGAGACATTGAGCCTCGGCTCGTAGCTGGAGGTGCCGCTCGGCGTCGGCGTCGCGGTAGCTCGGCGGCGAAGATACAGCGCCGGCGATGGTGGAGTGCCGACCATCGCTGGCATTGAAGGTTGCAGGGCGCCCGTCCCCGCCGCGTTGCTGGCCAGGAGTGTCTGGGGATCCGCGCAGCGCGTGCAGCGGAGCGTCACAGGGAACCGTCTCTGACGGTGCAGGTGATGCGCCCAGCAGTATCCGCCGGTGCGGGGTGGACGTGGTCGAGGGTGATGACGACCCTCCCCTGCCGGTGTCGGTGCCCTTGGAGGTGAGTGGGCGACGCCTCGGAGCCCTGGGCGACGCCCCTGTGGGTCCGGGAGGGTGGCGCGCCGCCGGAGCAGCATGTGGCGGACGCCCTCTTCGCGCGCCGCCGGTGTCAGGGTGACGACCCGTCGGCTGGGCGGCGCGGGCCTGGTCGCGTGGTGTCCTTGACCTGGCTGGCTCTCGCCTCTTGCCGGACACGCCGGTCTTCCACCTGTCGAGGCTGGTGGACTGCCTCGAGGCGGGTCTTGACGGCGCTGGCGCGTCGTGCGAGGGTCTGCTGTAGGCGTCGTCCTGGACGTCGTCGGTGTGGCCCACGATGGTGAGTGTTCCGCCGTCGGGATGCTGCTTGAGCTGGTCGGCCACTGTCCGGATCTCGTGCGCCTGGGCACCTGAGGCCAGGTCGGCGGAGTCGCGAAGCGAAGGTGACGTCTGATGCCAGGTGACGGTGATGTCTCTTGCCGCCGGCCTGTGCGTGGAGTCATCCAGGGCTCGTGCAGCGGCCAATGGTGACGGGGCGGCGAGTCTCCGCGGTGGCGTGGGAGGACTCGGTCGAGCGAGGTCATGGGCGGATGCTCAGGTTGACGCCGGCCTTCTCTGGCGGCGTCCGCTCAGGACTCGAGACGGTGACGAAAGCGGCCATATCGGGACCATGACGGTCACGGTGTTTCGGAGTCGACCTTGCATGAAGGACAGGAAGGAGGAGATCCTTTCTCGGGCGAGGTCGAGGAACAGGTCTGCCGCTGGCTGATGGCACTCCATACGCGCCCGGAGCCCAGGTCGAGGAGCCTTGATCAGGAGGCTCCGGTGCCGGGCGGGCGATTGATGGGACCCCAGGTGTGTGTCTTCGCTGAGATGCTGAGCTTTGTTGTCGCTGCTGCTGTAGGGAGTTAGCATTTCGACGGCGTCGATGGAGGCGTCGTCCTTTGGCGCGGTCGCCTCGCAGAGCGATGATCGAGGCCTCTCATCCTGGCGGATGGCTGGGGAGACCTCCACGCTCACCTCGTGGCCCGCGATGTGGGCGCACGGTCTCTGCCAGTCGGTACTGCCCGCCTCTGGCAGCAAGCTGCTGCCGGATGAGCGGATCCTCCGGCCGTGGTCGAGAAACGCGATGACGAGGCGATCCGCCTTGCCCCTCGACACCACCGGCAGGTCACAGCCGGCCAGCATCGGGAAGCGCCGCGCCGCCAGGGCCGCAGAGGACTCACGAGCGACCGACGACGGTCTGTCGGAGAAGGAACGCGACGTGAATGGAGAATACCGAGACCACGGGAAACTCCTTAATGGGGTCGACAGGAAATACCTCGAAAGAGGAATAGCGCAATCATCGAGCAAGGGCAGCTCGTGTAATCTCCATCGCCCACGGGGAGTACGCGGGCACCCGGGTATCCTATGGGACCCGCGTATCCGTGTCCCACACGTTTTCTCGTGGAGCCTCCCCATTTCTGGAATGAGGAATGCCGTGCATAGTTTCAGTGATTCGCGTGCAGGCCGTAGCGCTGATCGATATACTATTGAGGTCCCATCATGATGACTGCTTCGAAGCGAATCCTGGCTGCCGTGAGCGCCATTGGTCTGGCAGCGACCCTGGCGTCCTGCGAACTGGGGCGTCTCGGGCCGAAGGTTCTCAAATGCGTCGGCGACAACGCAGACGTCGGCATCAGCGCCGAAGTCGGCGCAGTCCGGGTGGGCAAAGGCGGTCAAGGTGCTGCCATTGAATCTCACGCCACCAGCATTGACAGCAAGCCCGCAACTGTCTCCCTGAACTCCGTCTCGCCACGGGGACGACGGTCACCGTCATGTTCTCCGTGACGAATGATGACAAGAGCAAGATATGTACGTCACCGATTACTGGATGGAGACGACTCGATTCCGCAGCCCGTGGAAAGCGACACCGGGGGAAGTAAGAACAATGTCGATGGTCTTACACTCATTGAGCCGTCTTCCTCGAACATCTATCGAGTCTCCTACGACCCCAGGGTGGCTGCCTGTGCTCCAGTGACCTCAACGAGTTCGTCAAGCCCGGTCAGACAATCGCATTCCAGGCGACCTTCACCGGCGTTCCTGCGGATACGAAGACCGTCAGCGTCACCATTCCCAATGGCGGAAACTTCACTAACGTGGCGGTGTCACGATGAAACGGCGAACTCTTCTTGCATCATGGACGACGGGTGCGGGCCGCGACATCGCACGAGGCTCGTCGCCGCGATTGTCGGTGCGAGCGCATTGGCCTGGTCGACCGCGGCCGGGCTGCCGCGTTGCCTGCTGAGCCCCATGCTGTCCCTCCGGCGGAGGCTTCGGCGAAGAACGCTACGCCGGAACCGATGCCGACGCTCAGCCGCAGGAAAGTGGCGGTCCGTGAGTCCCGGCAGGTTCAGCCCCTGATCGGCGTGTTGTCCCGGTGTCTCGATCGAGCGTACCGGACAGCGCGGTCACCTACCTCGGATGGGCAGACCACGGTGGCCTCACTGTCCGGTGACGTCACCTTCGACGTCGACCTCCGCACTGACCGACCGCGCCAAGCAGGTGCTCGACGACATCATTGTCAATCGCTGGAAAGGCAAGCCGCCGCCACGGTCACCGTGGTGGGCATACGGACCCAGCCGACGACGCTCACAACCAGACGCCTGAGCAGCGGGCGAAGGCGGTCGCGGACTACACTCCAAGGTCCCGTCCCTGAACGTCCAGTCCTCCCAAGGGGAGAGCGAGCCTGTGGCCTCCGAGACCAATCCGGACGGCAGTGTCAATGAGGCCGGCAAGGCCAACCGTCACGTCGACGTGCACTGGGTAGGCGAAGGGATGGTGCGTTGTCCCCATATGACCACGATGAAGATTGTGGCACTTTACGAAGGGTCAGTTGAAATCGTGGTCGCCCGAGGGGGCCCCACGGAGCCTTCAAAGGCGCGCACGGGGCGCTGGCCCCTGGGCCTTGTCTCGGTTGTCCGTAACCTCCACCGAAGGCGGTGTGCTCATGGAGAGTGTCTCCCAGGGGAAGTTTTGGTACCCCACGGTCTGGCCGCTGGGAGTGGAAGGTGGGCAGGATGGCTGACGGCCGCCTCACGTGCGTTGGGACCTGTGTCGTTGTCACGGTAGTTGGGGCGGCCCGGCGTCACTCGCGGTGCCCTCGGTGGCGCTCCACTGATTAGGCCGTCTCGATCTCATCTGGTGTCACTGCAGTGGACGCTCCCTGGTCTACGTCGTCCGATCTGGTGCTGGAAAGCTCGTGCTCGGCTGTGCTGGCATCTGTTGCTTGGACGACTGCGCGAGGCCGTCAGCTGCTGGACTCAAGGCGGCTCACGTCGTGGCCTACGCCGCCTTGATCCCGCCAGAGGCTGCCGGCACCTGCGTCTTCGCAGGTCTCGATGTCGATGCCGCCACTCCTTCAGAACATGACAGTCGTGAGTCTCGGTAAAGTGCTGCTGTCCACAGACCCGCAGCTCGGCGTTCTGCTGCGGCTCGTGGAGGGCGCGCATGGCTACGGATCGTGGAGGGCGCCTCGACGACGGCGCTGGACACCGACCGACAGAGTTACCGTTGAGGACCCTCTCTAGACCCTCGAAGTCTCCGTTCAGATAACGGTTCGGTTACGCTGAACTTGTTGTTCGGCAAATGCTATGTCATATGGCCTCACTATTGATTCCATTTCAATCACATCCCGCAAAGGAGAGAACAGATGATTCTAGTCTCGCTGCGGGCGACCCATTGACGGGCTCATGCTGGGTGGTGTCGTCCTCCGATGAAGGCTGTTGAATCGGTGTCGTCTGTCCGTGGTGACTCACTCCTTGTCTGCCACTCGAACTGAGTGCGCGCATCACGCGCCCCCTCGGTCCACGACCCGGGAAGTGATAGCGCGTGACGATCTGGCGATGGTCGTGAGCCAAGGGCCACCCACGCGCGGCAAGCGCTTGTCCTGAGAGCCTCTGAGCACAAGCTCTCCGACCTCCTACAGGTTTGGCTCACGCATGTTCTGCGGACACTGTCGTCGCTCCGGTGCTGGACGCGAGGTCGCTCTGTCGTCGGTCCATCGGTGTCGCGGTACGTCCGGGACTCAGCGCAGCATCAGGAGTTTCTTCCTGGCGTCCTTTCGACGTTCGACCTCAGCTCAGGCAAAGTCCGGTCGTCTTCATCAATCATATGCGACACCAATGGAGCGAGGGCGATCTGTTGGGCGTCCGGGCGCCGATAGCATGGCGACCGAAGGCTGCCCGTCCGCTGGAGGATCACCTCGTCATGTCGTTTGTCGCCCAACTGGACCGTCTCCCGCACTGGTGCGCGCGTCGATGGGCTGAGCCTGGGGTGCGTTGGAGGATCTTCAGCGCGTCCGTGGGGTTTGGCCCTGAAGTTCTGTTCGAGGCTGTGGCGATGCTCGAGCCTGTGGGCGCCCGACTCGCACCGGATGCCCATTTTGCGGTACGTGGAAGCAGCGCATCCTGACCCCATTCATATTCTATGTGCTGGGAGGCATGTTTCATGGACTCGGGACATGACGACGATGGAGTTCTTCCTTCTGGTCACCATTCTTGGTGCGGCACTGACGTTCGTCGGAATTGCGGCATACGTCAGTCTGAGTGTCTCAGCGCCGATGGGCAAAAGTGCTGAGGCTGACGACGCATATTGATCCGATGCACTCATTACTGATAAGGATGTTGGGCCGTTGAGCTGCTCGAAACGATGGGCTCGGTTATTTGCAGTGTCTCTTTCAGGGCAAGTGGATGGCTCGTGAGCGTCGAGTTCTTAGTGATGCGGGAGCACGTCGCTTCAGGAAAGGTATGCTTACCGAGCGCCCCTGGATCTCGCTGAAGGAAGGCACCGCTAGTTGCCATCATGTGGACGCAGAAACTGGCGCGTTGCTGGACGAGTCTCGCCTGATCATGTTGATATCGTGGCCGCAGTGGAGGACGAAAACACTAAACAACGAAAGTGCTCAGGTGACTGTCCAGAACGCACTGGTGATCATCAATGTTGGTGTTGAGACGACCGTCGAACAAGAAAAGCTCGTCCGGCCCATTCTCGGAAGGCAAGGCTGTTCCTGTCACTTTCTCACTATCGACGAGACGATGGGCTGAAGTAGTGGCATATGCTGAGTTTTTGCCGTGAAACTGCGTCTTGCGCTGGGGAACAGGGACTCTCAGCCGCGTTGACGGAGGAGCAGTCGGTGCACGGAGGATCCGTTGACAGAGTTCCGGCGATCAATCCTCCCCAATGGAGTGCGGAGCCGCTGCCAATGAATCTCAGCCGAGTACCCCGCCAAACAACAACGAACAGAATGGAGGGCAGCGATGACTAATATCCTTATCGTCACATCTAATGCAGAGACGACCACATCAGTTGCAGCACGTCCTGTCGGAATTAGATGGATTCTCCGAGCCGTTGGTACTTGGGTCAGCGGCACAAGCGTCGTCTGGAACTTCAGAAACACGATATTGATATCATCCTCGTCCGACCGTCAATCAGTCCAAAATGGCGAAAGGAATGCGGTCGGCGCGAAAATCGCCGCCTTGGAGCCGCTTATTCCTGTCTCGTCTCATTGACGCCCCACGACGACGCTGACTCGGTGTTGAAAGCCCGTCGATGCGGGTGCGCGTGCGGTCTCGCCGCCAAGCACCATCGGTCGAGCGGCTATGCGGAAGGCGCACCGCTCGCTCTCTCGGCCTGGGCTCGATGAAACGGCGAGGCGGCCAGGTGGCTGGCGAGCGAGAGGCATTGAATCGAACTGTCCGGAAGAATGGTTGTGGTGCCTCGGCGCCAAAGGCGGTGTCGGTGCTTCCCTCATCGCTTTGCTGTCGGTACAAGGGACCGCGTCTCGCGGGAGTGACAGCGTTGCTGGACCTTTGACCTCCGACAAGGAGATCTGGGGTCGTGTACTGTGGTATCCGAGTACTGGCGACCCGTCAAAGTCGATCTAGTTTCGGTGGCAGCTGGATCGGAGATCGAGAACTCTCGGAAGTCGCGTACACGGTGCCGTTCCGATCGAGGTTATCCCTCGCGCCGGAGCACAGGTGAAATTGGTGAAGACGTTACCGAAGCGGCATCGCGTCAAATCCTCCAGCCAATGCGCTATCAGTATGAATACGGTGTCGCGATCGGCGGTTCTCACATCGACGAAGCCACCGCTGCAGCGCTTGATCTTGCTGACGTCATCGTCGTTGTAGCAACACCAGACGTACCAGCATTAAGGGCGGGCAGTCCGGCGCCCAGAAAGAAACGATGGAACGGCTGGGACTCGCACGAAAGCACGCCAGAAATTTCATGTAGTCCTGAGTCGCACGTCGCGTCACAATGGCCAAATCCAGCCGGCCGGTGCGGCCAGGCTGGTTGATAGTCCGTTACTCGGTAATCTTCGAGAAATGGCCCTCGGCTGGAACCTGCCGATTAACGCTGGCCAGCCTGGACGCCGACTATCCGGAGTCTGCTCTCCACTTCACGTGCAGTAGCACTCACTCCATCCAAGTTCTCCTTCAATGTCACGGCATCTGAGTCTCAATGGTGCCAGCTATCGCCGATGGCAACGCCACACTCGATGTCATCAAGGCGTGATAGTTCCGAAACGTAAAGAAAAGCGTCGCGAGGTTTCACCACGAAAACGGGCTGCCACCGCGGGAGGAGGCTTCAGCCCGAACGCTGATCGTCAAGCAGCACGTACCCACCTGTCCGCGCTGGAAGTGCAATCCAGCATGTCGGCAAGTTCAGGCAACAGAACGTGGCGTCTGCGGGTGCCGCCGCCGTACTCGGAACGATGCTCAGGCGCGCCCGAACTGTCTCATCTACCGTCAACACACCCGCGCCAAGCTGCCTCCGTCTTTACCGCCCGCAGCACGAGATGCATCTGGGCGTCGCAGACCTGGCAGCAACGTCGTAGCAGCACGACAGGGCGTGGCTCCGTCCTCACTGCGGCCAAGGCGAGACCACATGAACATGGCGCCACCGCCGTTGAGTTTGCAGGGATTTTTGTCGTGCAGTGCTGGATTCATCTGCTGTAGTACTCGAGGCTGCTTCTGTTTGGAGCGCGCATCGCTTGTTGCTCATAATTCGGCGCGAAGCAGCCCGTAATTACGCCGCGGCATGTCGGATAGGCGGGTCGAACAGGCCGTGGCATAAGCGTCCACCTGATGGGTGGGCTTCCAGGATGAGTATCGATGCAGTACGCGGCGGCGAGGTGAAAAGTCAGCATTGACGCGCCTGGGCTGATGCCGGAGTCTCAGGCCACGGCTCTAGCCTGCCGCACGGATCATCACATGGGAGAAATGATGGAAGACAACGTGCTGGAGGCAGAATCTCGCTTGCCGTGCGAGCAAGAAGAACCATCACGATCATGGGCAGTCCGCGGTGGAAAAGTGGCTGCCTTGGCGCCGCTCGTGCTCGCTGTGCTAACTATTCCTGGATCCAGGGCATAGGCACTCGCGGCGGCCGCTTCCCAGGTCGTGACGCCGCTCGTGACGGTGCACGTGCAGCAGGAACAAGAGAGACTCAGTGACGAAGGCGGTGCATTCCTCGCTTCCGGAATGGATCGAGGGCGATTCGATTGCCTGCTGCGTAGGCTGCGTGAAGGTATCAACGAAAGTTCCGATGCGGGTGTCGCAGGTTTCTTCGAGCTTTACACGCTTTTCTATGAGTGGCGAAGCAACCTTTCGGCCGAGGATCAGTATCATGGCTCTGAAAAGACAGGGCGCGCTGCGCCCGGAAGTTAAAAGACGATAACGCTGAGCACTCATCAAACGTGGGTCTCGCCTTCTCGAAGAGAGATCAACATTGAAGAGGATCTCCGGGACCTCGACATGCCCTTCAAAAGGGCGAGGCTGGAGCGGGTGCTGGCCCGAAGTTCTGTCATTCGAAGGCCAGTGATGTCGACGCGCAATCGTGCTCGACTCATCCAGCAAATCGTTGACGACACTGTTGGCCTGGGTGTGCTGAGAGCCCCTTGATTTCGCAGACCAAAAGCATCCACGGAGATCATGGTGCAACGGAGTTCACAATCTGTTTACGTCCGAACGTAATGGTCCGGATTGAGCGCGGCTGGCTCGCGTTCACGTCAGAAGGAAGAATTGCATGAGACCATCGATCGCGCATTGTGTCGACTGTCAACCGACGTGGATGAAGATCAGTCCAATGGTGGATGCAAGGTTTGTTGGAGGGAACGCGTCAGCGTCATCATTCCTCCACTTGCATTGGATGGTCCTCGTGATGACCATCCGTCGTTTCCGAAAGCGCTCGGATTGCATGATCTGGTCGCTTGAAGGCTTCCGTTTGCCGGACGATGTCGCAGAACCGCCCGGAGGCATGGTTCGAGTACGATTTAATATCCTCCTTGTTTCTGGAGGAACTGGTACGCAGGCAAGACGACCCTTGAACGCACCTCCGGAGTGACGGGTTTGGTCATGCACGTATCATCACAATCGAGGACCTCGGCCAGAGCCTTTCGCGTTGCCAGCAAAAGCCACGTCGATGAGACCAGAAGGACGCCCAGCGAACACCAGCGAAAGCGGTGAGAGGTCGATTCGTGATTTGGTCAGAAACGCTGCGAAAGTGCAGCGAGATCGGGTATTGTTGGTGGTGCGGTTCGCGGCGGCGAAAACGATGGACATGCTTCAGGCTATGGTGAACACTCGTCACGAGGGGGTCGCTGACGACCGTGCACGCCAATTCTGCGCGAGATGCCTTGGGACGATTGGAAACATTGGCAAGTCACGTCGGATCTTGAGGATTGCCGGCTGATACCATCCGTGATCAAATCAATGGTGCTACCGACGTGACGCTCAGGCTTGAGCGCGAGCTCAAAAGGCGTGCAAGGGCGTGTGCGTTGACAGCGGGTGACGTCCGGAGCGGCGGGACGGATACACTGCAGAGCCGATCGCTGCGTTATGCGGAGGCTTTTCCACAAGTCCGGTCAGCGAAATCTTTCGCCTCTTCCGACTTCCCGACGTCCGTTTCATCGAGTCGCATGGCAGAGGTGGAGTCAGATTCCAGAGCTCTTTTGAAAGAAGTGCGCCGTGAGTCTTTCTGTCAGTGATTTTGGCGCCGCTCATCGCGGCGCTGGCCTTCGGTGGCGATATGTCGTCGGAGCGAGGCGGCGACGACGCACATATGGGACGCAGGCGTTGGTACCATGTTGGCAGAGTCGGTCTCGCTTCAGGAACCTCAGGCGTCGAGACTTCGTGCCGATGTTTCCGTTAAGTATGTTGCGAGTAGAATGTCTGCTGCCATGTGACATGTCTCCGTTGCTCACGGTCATGTCGTTAGCGACATGTATGGGAGGAATTGCCTATCTCGGTCAAGCGATACTGGTAAGATTGCCAGCAGCCTTATCGCAGTTGCCATTCCTTTTGCCTTCGCCATCTGGTTGAAGCGGAAGGCCCTCCAAAGGCGAGAGAACTTCATTGCTCAGCTTCCGGAAGTTGCCCGGATTATCGCTAATGGAAACGCCGCGGGTTTATCGGTTGGGCGGTGTTTGGCTGGGACGAGAGATGCCAGATCCGGCAGGTGGGTGCGCCGCCCGTTGCTCAAGAAATCAATTTGGGTCTGACTACGGATCAGGCGATTGGTGAGTTGTCGAAGCGATTGCCGTCCGCGAAGTCGACGTGCTAATGAGGACGATCATTATTCAGTCGCGCGCGGGTGGTGCGCTCAGCGAGGCACTACAGGGATTTCACAAACACTTGAAGATCGAAAAGAACTTCGTCGGGAAGTGGGCACCGTCATTCTGGGGGCATCAGTCGCAGGATATGCAGTCATGGGAATAGGTGTTGGTGCAGTAATTCTACTCAACCTTCTCAAACCTGGCGCTCTGGATAGTATGGCAGGTTCTATTGCCGGGCAGATTGTTATGGGCATCTCGGCCACTCTGTACATAGCAGGTGCATTACTCATGCGTCTGGTCTCGAGGATCGAAGTGTAGAACCATGATTGCAATATTATTCGCCACCATTGCGATGGCGCTAGTACTGTGTTGTGCACAATCATTACGGATGCTACGTGCCACGCTGGTTGAAGATCTTATCGCAACCGAAGACAAAAAGCGTCAGAAGGGGTGTGAGACCTCATTTACCAGGCTCGTTGATAGGCTTGGGCGAATCGCGAACGCTATTCTATTGGGGTTCTACGGTGAGAAGAACATGGGCGCTTAGCCTGGCAACTTCGCGCCGCCGGGCCAGCAACCTTCACCGCAAAAACGTTTATTCAACGGGAGGCGGGATTCGTAACCCTTGGAATCTTACTGATGGTCATCGCCGCACTGAACGACCAATGGCTGTTTGGAATCGTGATTTGCCTCCTGTTCGCTGCTTGGATGCATGCGTGGCTGGTTTAACTATCAGAGCCAGACGATCTCAGATTGAGAACGCGCTCCCTGATTTTCTCGATGTTCTTTCCGTGACCGTTGCGGCTGGGATCCCTTTTCGCGCCGCGCTGCAACGCGTAGGCGAGCAGCATTCGGGACCTCTTGCGGAAGAGTCTCCCGACGCTGGAAATGCAGTTGGGTGTCTCGAGACGAGAGTCGCTTGAAAATCTGCGGGAAAGAATTAATGCCGACAGCGTTTCCGCTTTTGTTACCTCCTGCAGTCAGAAGAACTCGGTTCTCAATTGAAGACTCTTTAAGGCAGATCGCGGCAGAAGTGAAAACATGCTCAGCAGGTCAGGGAACCGTCTAAAAGCACACAAAGGTGTCATTAGTGGTGACAACATTCATCGTCCCCGGGGCAATAGTACTGATCGTTGGCGCCATGATTCTGGATAACATGGATTCGTTCTTGGGGTTCTTCAATGGCTGACGGTAAGATTGCGCAGGCCGCACTGGCTCCACGATACGGCTACTCAGTAATTTTCGCCTCGTTGTCGTCGTCGTCGTAGGGTGCTTCACCGGAGACACTGGTTGGATTCTAGTTTATTGCCCTTCTGACTGTACCTCAGAACATTGTCCTGCTATTTCAGTGGGGTCGTCCATCGGCGAAAATGGTGATCGGCACCTACTTCACTGTCTGGGATTCTGCGGTGGTGTCATGGATGCTCATTGTCAGTGTTGGGCAAGCAGAGTACATGTCACTGGTGACCGCATTATGTCTTTGTCGGCATTAATTCTGGGATACTTGCCGGCAATGGGCGTTGATGGCGTGGTGGATACCGGTAATGGTTGCGTTGTTCTGCATCGGGTACCTTTTCAGCTGTGTGCGTTGCTATGCGCCGCAATTGTACGATGCTGATGGAAGGCGATTGACTCGTCAAATCGTGCAGGTGGGCCTTGGCTGCTGATGTAGTCGAGAGCTCGTTCTCGGCAGGCTGGCGCCGAAGAGCGACCGATTCTGTGCGCGGATCTTCATGACACGGTCGCGAAGTCGGCGGCTGGCGCGAATGCCGTCCCGAGTTTCACGTGATTCGTTATCAGATTCAGTGCTACCAAGAGGCACAATCACCGTTCGACGCGGCTGCCGCTCTCAGCCTTTGGAGTCCTGAGCTCGTGGACGAACTGCGGCTGGTCGTATCCGACGCCAATGACCTGGTTCCTAACTCATCAAGCTAGGACGTTGTCACGTGGGGAATCGCACAGGTATTCCTTATCTCAGTTTGAAGTAAGACGGTGCATCCAAAGCGCGCCTCAATCCGCGGCACTGGCAGACGCAAAGAATCGTTGTTTTACCTCAAAACATTGAGAAACATGCAGAAGCCAACCACGTCTCGTCTCAGTGTCAATGTCACGAACCGCCTGCTGTTTACTCGTCGAAGATGATGGGATCGAAGCCTGAAGGCGACTCTGGACGACATTTCCAACCTTCAAGTGATCAGGCCACTACGCTGTGTGGACTGAGAGAAAGAGTCGAATCGCTCGAAGGAAGAGTCAGCCCTCATGAAGGGATCCAAAGGAGGAACGATGGCGCGGTGGAAATGCCACTGAGTACCGAAATGCTTGACAATATGAACTAGTACGGAAGGTTTCAGATGAAGGTTCTTGTGACCGACGACAATGCCATTGTTCGGATGGGGCTGAGCAAACTGTTGCGTGAAATCGCAAGTTGATGAGATCCTTGAGCGCAGCTGTTAACGGGAAGAAGTTTGTCGAAATCGCAAGGAACTTATCGCCCGATATCGTCCTTTCCTCGGGATGTAAGAAACTGCTGCGTGGAGGATCGAGGCGCTTCCCGTTCTAGCTGACTACCGCTCAGCAATTGCGCTGAGGCCATCTGATGATCCGGATACCACATCGTCTGCTATGGAACCCAGCGCCACTGGCTATCTGTTCATGGAACTACAGGAGCGAGCAAGTCCTCCGGGGCCATGGGCCACTGCGTGCAGGGGACCGCGCCTAGGACCGGAAGCGGCGTCCCATGTGTCTCTGGCGAATGACAGCGAAGGCGCCTGGAGAGGAAATCCCTTGAGAGCGCATGGACTGAACGGGGAGTTGCAGTGGTGTCAAAGCAGCTACGCAGTGGAGAGAGCAATAAGGAGGCATCGGCATGAAGTAGTGCCTTTCCTCCGAGAACGGTGAAGAACGCTCTCAACTCTGCTTACGCCGTGCCTTGGTGTCCATACACGTAGTGAAGTTGATTATACGCGTGAGGCGGAACGCCTCTGACGTTTAGATGGGACGCAGGGATCGCTTTTGGGGCGACCGCTATGAGCGATGGCTGTGGGGGCAGTCAATCTAGAGTTGTCATCAGTATATGGATAGCCCCTGCCAACCACCTCCGGCATGCAGCGTGATAGCGAGACGGCATGGGAACACAATCGGAAGGAATAGACAACAGTCGAACTCTCGATTCTCGCGCCCAGGTTCGCGCCAAAATTTTCAAGTTGATGATATGACGGCCGTGGCGTGAGGAATGCTCGCTGCGAGAAGGGGCAGGGTGCAGCAGAGTATGCCGGCCTCATCGCAATCGCTGCCATTCTTATTCTGCTGTCGCGGGCGCTGTCAAGGGTGTTGATCTACGCAGTAAGGCCGAGAGTAAGCTCAACGAGATCCTCAACGCCGGAGGCGGTGGTGGCGGTCAACCCTCCCTCGGTCTAGGTGGTGGTCGGCCAGGGAAAGCCCTCTAGTACTGCGGTCGGTGTCGCAGCTCCAGCCTTTTTCTTGACGCAACACCGACCGTGCATATCTCGTAAAGTGAGCGGTCGCAGAAGCTACAGTAGGTGTCGCCGGAAACTAGGATGCTTGCTTTGCGAGAACCTTCTGATGCCACCGCCTGAGTATGCCAGGCTGAGCGTAGACGGCTCTGCGTAGAGAATGAGGTGATTCTGTGCAACATCTCTACCGCAATTTCTAGTGAAAGTTTTCGTCTCTGTTCCTGTGCATTAGCCGGAATGCTTCGCCTCCTGTGTGCCTTCTGCGGATATTCAAGGCAAGTCTCCGGGCCTGCGGCAGCGTTGTAAACTCCAGTGTGGCGCAGCCCCGCCTCGTAGACCTCATGGCGGCGTCGCTTTTAGAAACCCGTGGAAAGGAGTGGATCTTTCAGCTGAGGCGGGCCCGCAGCACAGAAGAACAACTGCACTGTTATTCGGAGTGAGTGACTCTCGCAATGCGCAGGCATCCTTCAGGCAGACCTTGCTCTCCCAGTAAAGCGTATTCAGCGAGGAAGTTCTGATCCTACGATACACGCTGCCCGCGGATGCTGGACTCTGGAAAAGAAGTTTGATTTCACCCCTCGCTGAATCAACTCCTCCGTTATGGCGGCCGCTCTCAGCAGCAGGAAGAAGCCCGTCGAAAATATTTCCGATATTCTCGGTGGCAGCGACACCACCGATGCGTGCAATCTTGCCCAGCACGGGAATAGTTAGCATCCCGCGGTCAAAAGAATCCTCGGATCGTCCAGTATTCCGTTGATAAAATTTCCGAATGACGACAAACTCCCTGGTAAAGACATCGCTCCGTTAAAACTGGATAAGTTAGTATCATCCAAATCAGCTGACGGGTCGTCGGACATGCGAAGCAGGATGAGAAGTCGACGACGGTGACGGCGGTCAGGACGACGCCGCCGTTCGCGACCGACCTCGACCGCCTCTCGGCTCAGGCTGACAGCGCTGGCGAGCGTGGTGGAGCAGATCAAGAAGCATCCTCTGGCGGGGATCTGACGATCACGTGCACACCGATGATGTGGCCGATGATGCGGCCAAACTGGTGATCTCGTCGGAGCGCGGGCCAAGGCGAAAGTGCCGGATCGGCTCAGCAGTTCTGACGGACCCGGTCCGGGCGTGGAAGGGTCGGTCTCGGCAGCAGGGGATGTCGCTCGGGTGCCGAACGACACCGATGAGCACCGGAGGTCAACCGTCGCGTGGAGACTGGCTCTGAGCACCCTCGAAACCCGCCGAGTCCAGTGCGCTGCCGAGCGCGACGCCATCGCCTCCTACACTTCCAAAACAGTCAGATCAGGGATAGGGCACTGACGGCGTCGATGTATCCATCGATGGACGGTACGTATTTCCATGGAGTCGCGTTGATCGGGCGGGAAGGTTCTTAATGGGGAACCTAATGCTGACGCCGACGCGAACCCAGCCTCTGCAGCGAAGGCGTTCTCGATGCCAAACACTCGTTCAGGACAAGCACGCCAATCGCCAGCGCTTTGCTCGCTGGATGCAGCTTTGACGCCCTCAGTCAGCGGACAGTACTCATCTTGAGGCGGTAAATGGTCTGAACCTCGGCAGGCAACGCGGGCGCCGCTATCGACGACTTTCTGTCTACCCAGCTTCAACCGAGCGCTCTACGAGATTGCCGCCGTGCCTGGCTCTGGACTCCGGGAGGTGACTACCTTACTGTTCTCGACGTTCCTCCAGGAGAGAGGCCAGTGCAGCGATTCAACGATCGCTTTCCGTCTCAATCCTGACATCTCCGCCGCTCGACCTCGCGCAGTGGAAAGCGGGCGCGAGGAATCATTTTCACAAGTGTCTGCACTGGTCATTTTTCTTCTCAAAAGAAGATGCGATATCCGCGCGCAAACGAACAAGGCGCAACTCAGCATGCTGTTTGTGCGGCGTCAATCGTCGCTATCTGGCTGGCTGGGCCGGTTATCGCTGTCCGGTCGGAGATTCTCATCGCCGATCGGCGAAAACGCCAACACCGCAAGCGGATCTCGGCGGCTCTGCTGGGGCAGGCTACCGTGCCGATGCCCCGAGGCGGCACATGAGCGCGTGCGCACGCAAACGGTAAACGTTTCCGGAAATGAGTTCGCGTTTGCCATGAGTTAACTGTCGGGGAATGGTGTGGGAAGCCTCGATATGCTAGCAAAAACAATGCGCCCCTGACCCTGCTCCCCTGGTCTTGAATAGGTCGCGTTTCGTACGCGTCCGTCGGTTGGCGATGCATTACTGCGCGACCAATTGACCTGAAGTCGACTGCGAAACGCATCGCCGGAAGTAGTTCCGCCCGAAGGCGTCTGCACTAAGACACGATAAACTCGTGAGTGCAATTAGGTCATGGTGTCAGATCACGCCCACGGACGTCTGCGAGCGACGCCCGCCGAACTGGGCAAGGTGGTGCTAATCCGCCGAAGCCACCGGATCCTGGCTCCCAAGCGTTGTCGACTCTCGGCCCGTCGGCACATGATGTTGCAATAAACGTCGGCGTCTTCGAAAACGGAGCCAGCATCTCGTGGCTATCGTGGGATTACCGTTGCTATTACTCCTCAGCTGACTGGTCGCCGTACTGCGTTCACCGGAATCTTCGACGCGGGTTGTGCACTGATTCTGCATCCCGCCCGTATTACAGTCGTCGGTACCTCACGGCGAAGAATCTCGACCTGCGTGGAGCCCACCTGCACATACAGATGAACGCGGCGCGCGGTCAACAACGGGGCCGCGCGTTGAACGGGTACCACTGGTTCACGCACGTTTGCCAGCGAGGGAAGACAGCTCTGCTGCTTCTGTGGTCCGCCTCCCTCTCAGAATGACTTGCAGAGATCCCATTGCCGCGGGCGGTCTGACAACAAACGTCGCGGAAATCGCAGTGTTTTGGTGTATAGATAAAAGCCTCCTTATGCGGGTACTGGGCAAGCACCGCCCATGCGACGTGCATTTCCGGAAACTTCTGCACTGATTCAACGCGCAGAGCAGACCCAAGGAGCCCGCGTCTATCACTACTTCTGGTTCCGATCCCTACCTCGGAGAGCAGGGGCAACGAACGTTGTCGATCTGACGTTGCCAGAGCGAGAAGCAGTATTCCATCTCGGAAGTGACGCGAGCGGTGACAAAAGATACCGCTGCACAGGAAAACTCTCAACGTTTACGGGACGGGACTGACGACGAGACGTCGCATGGCAGGCAGCAGACATGCAGCACCGCTGATCAACCAAAGATTGAGCGTTACACGTGGAGGGTGTTATTCTACACTCATTCACCGCCGTCCGCGTGACCCAGCGTCGTCTGCCGTCCAGGCAGACTACGGTGAGCATGCCGGTCCCTCGACTCGACGGTGAAAAGATGCGCTTGATGAACTAACGTCCAGCCCCATGTCTGCCGTTAGGCTGGATCTGACCATGATGGCGTTTTAAACCCGGTCGCACTCTGGTGAGTGCCGCGTCCGACGAAATGGCAGTTCGTCGCGTGCTGGTGGGCAGGGTGACTCGTGAAACGCGGAATCCAGGAACAGGTTTCAGTGGATTGACGGAATCTGCGTCAGCGACCCCGGTCTAGCTAGATGCGCAGCACGACTCGCATCCATGCGAAACACCGTCGGCTCCAGATAAGACCGGCAAACGAAACTTTTCACCTCGTGCGATCTGGACAAAGCAGGTGACTGGTGCGGATTGCGATGAAGCGGTAAGCAGCCTTACGGTAATGAGAAAACTATCGCAGATGCGTAGGCGTGGGCGAGTCGCCAGTGCGTACGTTGCGGCGCTTTCGCTGTTACATTGGTTGCCTGCAATCATTGGTCCGTCTGGATCGCCTTCTGACTGCACCCTTACAGCCGGTCGCAGCCGCCAACTCAAAACTCAAACGGCTGGAGAACTGACGTTAGAGATTCGACTCTGGGAAGTCGTGGGACTCAGAAGTCCACCGGTTCACCGAGCGGCGAGTCCCACGGCTCGAAATGTGGGACATCGTGATGATCGATCCTCACAGCGACGATTTTCCGACGCTGACCATAAGTGGAACTTTTCCCGCTGAAAGTCCGGAGCAGGCGGTTGAAGTGTCGCAGCACATTACCCAGCGTCATCTCTGCCAGATTATCGTTCTTCCAGTTCAATGGCGCGTGCTCGAACGAAACCTCAAAGCCCAGTGCGTCAGATGGGGAGCCCATCTCAGGACCCTACGACGCCGGAACCAACAAGCACAAGCAGCGGCGTAGAAAAGTCAGAACAAGTCTGCTTTCCTGACAGCAAGCAGAGAGTAGGAACGAATGGCTGCCGTCTCATTCGGTCGTCGCACTTTTATCAACGCGACAATCGAGAAAACGCAGGGGATGGCATGGACTGTGCCTGTGCTTCACGGCTACGTTGTTGTTGTTTTACTGCAGCAGGATCGACTCCGTAAATGCCAATCACTGGAGTCGTTCGACTGCCGACGGGGGATCGCATGATCAGACCGTTGTACGCAGACGTGGCCTATTTTCTTGGCGGCTACGACACTGATTGGCGCCAGTTTTAGCGGGATGCTCTTAAGACCAAGCGTCGCCCCGCAGTTGGAGCAGTGCTGGTATCGGAAGCCTACATTCCGGTGTCGTAGCGACTGGCAGCATTCCGTGGCTCCCGGATCGTCTCGCTGTTCTCGAGATGTGGATGGAATCGGCAGGTTCACCCTTTATCGACCGATTGTAGGCAGTCCGGACACTGTTTTCCTGACCTCAAACGACGGGCGCCGAAGTCAAGCTGCGCTGCGTTCTCTGTTCTGTCTGAGACAGGTAACCACCAGGAACAAGTCATGGAACGCGATAGCGTAACGATAAGATTTTCGGACCGCGCCGAACCTGAGTTTGCGAAGCAGGGACGATTCTGGGCTGTACACAACAAAAGCATCTTCCGTCTGCGCGGCCTCTATGGCGTCATAAATATGCGAATGAAGAGTATCAAACCGTCATTACGGAAGGGCTGTCGCCCCTTGAATTCTGACGCACCGCCCGTCCCCGACGGCTGCGGTACGCAGAGACAACATCATTAGCGGGTTCCTCGACTGAGCGTTACTGTTCTCCATCCCACCAAAAGCGTTGGAAAGAGCCTGGGCAGATGCGGATCTAGATGGATCAACCCGAAGTCGCTTGCTTCTTTGCATCAAATCTCGGAAAAACGAAGATCGTAGACGCCCTTGCTCAGATCGAATCTGATTCGATAGCGGTCTCTGAAAGGATATATAGTCGTCGGAGCGCTCCAGTCGTAGCAAAGGTCTGGTCAAGACAAGGTATCTGGACTCGTGAGATTTCATATACGGCACTTCGAAAACTTCAGGGGTCGCTGGGGTGTTTGAGCTCGCTGGTGTGACTCAGTTCGGTGTTACTAACGTTTGCCGATAGGGTCGAATGCTGATACAGTCGCAGTGGTGGAGAAGAGCATATGGTCTCAACAACATTCGGATGAATGTCTTCTCGCCGGCGGGCTGTCCTTTCGGTGTTTTATTCCTCATCGCCAGTCGCATGTAGCAAAACAGATTCCGGACGCGAAGGGATGACCAAGCGACGATCCAGCAAGTTGAAGTTCTGATTCTCCTGTTTTGGGCGCCTCCCGGACGTCATAGCGGCACCCGTATTAAAAGCACAGGGCAAACTTGTTCAGCCAATCACAGGGATAGGGATCAATATACCCACTGATACATCTGGTGCTTATGCCGGAGAAATTGGGGATGGGCGAACATCTGTAACCTCATGTGTGGCCTGCCGACAATGCCTGGGGATACCTACGTTAGAAGGTCCAAAGTCGTTCCTGGTTGGGAAACGACGCTGAAGCGACGAGGAAGCGCGGTAGATGCGGAACGTGAAAGACTCATTACGGCGCTCATCACGCCGTCAGTAGTCTCGTAGCTTGAACTGGCCCGGTCTTTTTCGCCAATGCAGCCAGATGACATGGACTCAAACCACAGTTCCTCCTAGTGGTCAGGAGCAGACACAAGTTGATGCACTGGCGCCGTTCCTCGTCGATCGATCTGGTAGGGCGTACACCGCTGTAAAATTTTACGCCTCGCGAGCAGTTGGTGCCATCATCATCGGCGCTTTCACGCTCTGCAGCGTTACCGTTTCAGATTAGGCCGTTCCACACCCTATTCTCATCTGGGTGGTACTTTCGGTTGGCTGGGGTGACGCTTTGGGCGGCCTGGGCGGTCGCCCCTGTTCGCTGTGAGGGTCGATGGTTTCACGGGCAGAGTAGCAAGAAGAGTATCGACAGGATTGGGCAGTGAGACTCGAGTGCATAAACAAGAAAAGGGCAGAGTATACTCGAGTACGCGGCCATCCTAGCAATTATCGCGTTTATTATCGCGGCTTTTAATGGTCGCGGATACGCCTGCGGGGGCGCAGGATTACATGCCGGCGCAGTCCTCTTGATAAGATACTGGGCGAAACGGCGGAGCGTGCTCGTCGGCGGACACCAAGGCCGAAGAGGATAAACATAGCCCAAGGGGCCGTGCGTTAAGAAGGAGTCGTCGCGAGAGAAGAAGGTGAGTGGTACCTTCTTCGTCGAGGTCCAAGGTGGCGGCCGCATTGAGGTCGAAGAAATGAGTGACAGTCGTACCGAGTCACTGAGACGGGAATCTATAAGGGCATCGTACTCCTTCTCCGCCCCTGAGATCTCCGGCACCCCACGTACGATGGTCAGATCTAGAGTCAGGATTTTTGGCAAGGATGATAATACTCAAGGTCGAGGGTAAGGAAGGAAATAAGGAAGATCAAAGGCGGTAAAGGGAGGAAGCGAAAAGGCGGTAAGGACGGCGACAGGGGAAGAAGGCCTGAAGCCCAGCGGTAGTGCTGAGGTGGGAGCCTCCGGAGAAGGATCCAGGGTATTCACGGTAGGTAACAAGGGAAGAGAAGGATGTTTTGTCGATTACTTGCAGAACCAGGTGATAATACCACTTTCTTAACAAATGCTTACCCTCCAGTAGGTGCAGGTGAAGATGGTGGGACTGGGGCTGGGATAATTTGGGGTTTCGCATCGCACATCGCCTCCGCCGCCCACCGAGTACCCAGTGCAGGCCGGAGCGATGGTACCCTTTTGAAGGCAATGTCACTATGGGGCCAGTCAGCGCCGGCGCATCAGGTACCGCATCTGCCGCTGCTCGGTGCAACTACAAGGACGGCGGCGCGACATATTTTACCCCGCGGCTGCTGAGCTGGTGCGAACGGCAACCTGAATTCGCCAACGTCGAAGGTCCGTCACCAACGGGAAGGCAGAAAGCGGAGAATATTATCGCGGTTACTGTAGATAAGGAGGGTAAGCCCACTAAGATGAACGTGACCACGGCTCCGACGCGGCGGGAAGTACTCAGGGCGATGCGGGAAAAGTTGGTGAAGTCTGGCGGGCGATCCGGCGGCTCATTCAGGGGAAATTAGGAGAGTGTACAGCGACGAGATCGATATGACTGATCCTCGAGCCCAGATTGGCTTTGAACTATCATGGCGGAAGCCGGCATTCTGCTTACGGACTAGCAAAAGATGGCTATGGGTGATAGTGCGTTATGGAGATTTTTATCAAGCAGTTTCATGCTAATGGACAGTCGACCAGGCGAGAAATGACCACTCGATGACAAGAGCGAACTCGGAATCGGATTCACAGGAAAGGCGATGGTTTTAATTTTTGCAGGTTACACTGATACAACTAGTACTGTGAACTACTAGTATCAGTGAGTACTGGAACGGAGAGCACAAGCTGGCGGGAAGGATGCTGAGATGAGCGAAAGCGACTTGCGCTGTCAGTGCTGATAGAAGGTCTATGCTGGGATGGGGTGTAGTGGTTGCAGTGAGGTGCTTTGAGCGGACTGGGAAGCACGGAGTCGGCGACAGTAGTGCTTTCGGCAAGTCAGCCGGCGACGCCGTCATGGCGGCTCTGTGTCGATGCGGCCGCTTTCGCCGACGGTCCTGAATGCGGCCGCCTGAGCCTCAGCGCCCTGATCTACCATCTCGGAGTCAAACAGACATCACCTCCGGCAAGAGCGCGTTCTGCGTATGGGATGACTTTGGCGTTACCGGAGGTAGCGGGTGAGCGAGTGAGCAGACCAACCAACAGGGTCTCCTGGTCACCACAATCCGACTCGCAGGGACCTCAAGAGGATCTTTCCCACTCCGTTGTCACATGCATTGAAAGAGGCGGGTAAAACTCTGATGACGAAACACATCTTCAGGAAGCACTACTCTGGGACCCTGGGCGCACGGATACGCGCTGTCATGAGAACTCCGGAGAAATGGATGATGGGGCAGAAGGAAGTCTCGGCGTGCCTCGTGACCTGGACCCATCGAGAACAGGGACGCGATGGCTCGACCAATCGAGAGGATAGATGCCTTTGGATTGCGAATGATGCTGGTGGGTACTGGAGAATTATCGCGTCACGCTCCAGTTGGCTGCCACCGAAGAGGGGGCCCAACATGGCAGCGCCATGCTGAGCGCGAAGGTGGAGAAGGCATAGTGGAGTTTTCTTCAGAAAGCGTAACATCGCTGGCGATCAGCGTGCTGTCCTTTTCACCTCAACGGTGCTCGGCTCAGTCATCGCGCTGGTTCCTGACCCGGCCGATGCGAGTGGGGCAAATGAGTGGTGACATTTCTCGCCGTATGTGCTGGTTGAACTCTGAGGCAGTTCGTGGTTTCAGCGATCGGCTTGCTTCTGCTGAAGCGCGGCGGGCGTTTCTGACGGCCTGCGTTGGATCGGTTACGTTCACTGCCCTTCACGCCATTGGCGCTTCGTTGCCGTGCCACGGTGCGTTTCAATACTTGACTCGGCCAAACCAACTGGGCTATGCTGACCGAGGCGGCGGTCTACTGATTGGTTCTTCTCTCGGTGCGTTGCTGATCGCCCCCGCTTGTAGGATTGCGAGCCGCTCCTCGCAGGTGCTGCCCTCACGCATACCGACAGTGCTGCGTGACCAGCCCGTCTCGATCACTGAGTGTGCGCTGAAGCGTGGTGCCCCGAAGGCGTCTCCGGGCAGCGGTGGTCACAGCTACCACGAGCCCGCGACGATTGATGTAGACGACGTCATCGTCGTACCGCATGCCGAAGGTGTGGATCCAGTTGCAGCGCTTCGATCCACAGGGCGCTATGCAGACCGTCGAGCCCCAGGAGCCCGGTGTTGCGCCTTGCGCTCCGCTCGCCACAACGGAACGTCCGTTACCCGACCATCGACAACCAGAACTTCAGGCGGTGCGCCGGTCGGTGCCCAGGTCGGAGTCTTGACTGATGGCGAGCCGCCGCTGCCGGCGCCGTCCTTCTGTGCACTCATGCCACCGCGAGCATCCATGACAGCCAACCCCCATCGCAGATAGGACCGAAGGCGATGAGCGTCTGCGGCCAGCAAGCGCTGACTGATCATCAGCACGATCGCGATGACACCGCCGATAAAGAACCCCGTGAATGATGCCCATCGCGGCCTCGCCTGCCCTGGAACGTAGCCGCCGAGCCACAACCCGAGGACTGCGCAGAGCCTTCGCATCCCCAGCCCCATCCCGGATCCGGGAATCAGAACCATTGCTCCCACAATGACGCCCTGCGCACACCGCACAGAGCGGCCCGGAGGGCAATCCACGCCGCATCGGCCAGTAGCAACCCCGTTGCGACGTTGAGAGCGAGAAGCGTCAATGTCGCCGTGCCGGCCCACTAGTGCCGCAGGCCGAGAATGCGATTGGGGAGCCGGTAGCACACGGCGTCGATCGGCTGCACGCGGCGCCCAGCAGCGCCACGGATCGGGAAGCGCCACGATCACCTCGGGCCCCATGCAGCGCTGCGCTGCCCCCATGCGAGCGTCAGTCCGCCAGGACCATGCGAGGACGGCCTGTGAGGCGGGTGTCGCGCAACCACCGCGCGCGCGGAAGGTGGTCGGCCTCGAAGGCGGTGCCACTGCTGGGGAGAGCCTTCGCGTCTCGGTGAGTCGCTTGTTCGTGGGCCCCGCCCCAGCGTGGGCGTGGTAGCTTTGCTGCGTTATCAGATGAAGTCGCTGCCTGCCGCGTCCTGCTCAAGATCGGACACGTACCGTCGCGCGAAGGCGGGAGACTCGGCGGGCTACGACCGTGACGGCCGCGCCACCAACGGCAATGGCGGCCAGTAATGCTGGACGTTCACCGCCACACTTCGCACGCTTGCCGCATTCTCGGCATGGGGCGGGCGCCCCAACTGCGGCCCGGAGACCTCTTATCCGCAGACTGCTCCATCCGTACGTGTCCAGCACCACGCCTCTCCGTCGGTCCTCCCCTGGCGCCCTGATGGCAGGCAGGTAGTTTCGGCCGGCGGTGCCCGCAGACGGGTCACCGCATCTCCATTCCGTTCCCAGCGACGTCGGCTTCGGTCGGGCCTCACGCCTCGCCGGCTCAGTTCGACGATCGTGACGCGGGTCTGCCGCGGGAACCGACGGGCCCCATGACTGCGGGCTCCGGACGTCGCCATCGGGTCATCCTGATCCCGGCGGGCCGGCCCTCTCCGCGGTGGCGTGCGCCGTCGAGCCACTCGATGGGGAGCGGCCCGGCACGCAGGCAGCAGCCAGATACAGACTCACGTCCCCAATGGAGAATCAGTAGTGCCTACCATTCAGCAGACTGGTCCGCAAGGGCCGCTCGACGAAGCGCTCTGTGTCCAAGACGCCGGCGCTCAAGGCCAGTCCGCAGCGCCGTGGCGTGTGCACCCGCGTGTACACCACGACCCCCAAGAAGCCGAACTCCGCCCTCCGTAAGGTCGCCCGTGTGCGCCTGTCCACCGGTATCGAGGTCACGGCCCTACATCCCCGGTGAGGCCACAACCTCCAGGAGCACTCCATCGTGCTCGTGCGCGGTGGTCGTGAAGGACCTTCCCGGTGTCCGCTACACATCAGTGCGCGGCGCCCTCGACACCCAGGGTGTCAAGGGCCGCCAGCAGGCCCGCTCGAAGTACGGCGCCAAGAAGGAGAAGAAGTAATGCCTCGTAAGGGTCCCGCACCCAGGCGCCCGCTCGCCGTCGACCCTGTCTACGGCTCCCCGGTCGTCACCCAGCTCGTCAACCGCGTCCTGCTGGACGGCAAGAAGTCCACCGCTGAGCGCATCGTCTACGGCGCCCTCGAGGGCGTGCGGCTCCAAGACGGACCAGGACCCGGTCTCGGTCCTCAAGCGCGCTCTGGACAACATCCGCCCCTGCCCTGGAGGTCCGCTCCCTCGTCGCGTCGGTGGTGCCACCCTACCAGGTGCCCGTCGAGGTCCGCCCCGGCCGCGCCACTCACCCTGGCCCTGCGCTGGCTGGTGGACTTCTCCCGCAAGCGCCGCGAGAACACCATGACCGAGCGCCTCATGAACGAGATCCTCGACGCCTCCAACGGCCTGGGTGCCGCGGTCAAGCGCCGTGAGGACATGCACCGCATGGCCGAGTCCAACAAGGCCTTTCGCCCACTACCGCTGGTAGATGCCGGTAGCAGCCCGTACCCCACACGAACGAAGGACACCACCAGTGGCACTTTGACGTGCTGACAGACCTCACCAAGGTCCGCAACATCGGCATCATGGCCCACATCGATGCCGGTAAGACCACCGTGACAGAGCGCATCCTGTTCTACACGGGCATCAACTACAAGATCGGCGAGACGCACGACGGCGCCTCGACGATGGACTGGATGGAGCAGGAGCAGGAGCGCGGTATCACCATCACCTCCGCGGCCACCACCTGCTTCTGGAAGAACAACCAGATCAACATCATCGACACCCCCGGCCACGTGGACTTCACGGTCGAGGTCGAGCGCTCCCTGCGCGTGCTCGACGGCGCCGTCGCGGTCTTCGACGGCAAGGAGGGCGTCGAGCCGCAGTCCGAGACGGTGTGGCGCCAGGCGGACAAGTACAACGTCCCGCGCATCTGCTACATCAACAAGATGGACAAGCTGGGCGCCGACTTCGACTTCTCCGTCCAGACCATCCGTGACCGCCTCCACGCCACCCCGATCGTCCTCAACTTCCCGATCGGCGCCGAGAACGAGTTCTCCGGCCTCGTCGACGTCCTGGAGATGCGGGCCATCCGCTTCCCCGAGAAGGACGCCGACGGCAAGGACACCCGCGGCTCCGTCGTCGAGTACGAGGAGATCCCCTCCGAGCTGGTCGCCAAGGCCGAGGAGCTGCGCGGTCAGCTGGTCGAGACGGTCGCCGAGGCCGACGACACCCTCATGGAGAAGTACCTGAGGGCGAGGGAGCTCAGCGTCGCCGAGCTCAAGGCCGGTATCCGCAAGCTCACCGTGGCCGGTGAGGCCTTCCTGTCCTGGCCGGGTCCGCCTTCAAGAACAAGGGCATCCAGCCCGTGCTCGACGCCGTCCTGGACTACCTGCCCTCCCCGCTCGACGTCCCCGACGTCGAGGGCCACGCCGTCGGCAACGAGGAGGAGGTGCTCACCCGTCCGGCCGATGAGAAGGCTCCCTTCGCCGCCCTGGCCTCCAAGGTGGCCACCCACCCCTTCTACGGCAAAGCCTGTCTCACGTGCGCGTCTACTCCGGCAAGGTCTCCCAGGGCGACATGGTCCTCAACGCCACCATAGGGCAAGAAGGAGCGCATCGGGAAGTCTCTTCCAGATGCACTCCAACAAGGAGAACCCGGTGGAGGAGGCCCACGCCGGCCACATCTACGCCCCTCATCGGCCTCAAGGACGTCACCACCGGTGACACCCTGTGCGCCCAGGACTCCCCGATCATCCTGGAGTCCATGACCTTCCCTGCCCCGGTCATCCACGTGGCCATCGAGCCCAAGACCAAGGGCGACCAGGAGAAGCTGAGCGTGGCCATCCAGAAGCCTCCGAGGAGGACCCCACCTTCACCGTCTCCCTCGACGAGGAGACCGGCCAGACCGTCATCGGCGGTATGGGCGAGCTCCACCTGGACGTGTTCGTGGACCGCATGCGCCGCGAGTTCAAGGTCGAGGCCAACGTGGGCGCCCCGCAGGTCGCCTACCGCGAGACCATCCGCAAGAAGGTGGACAAGGTCGAGTACACCCACAAGAAGCAGACGGGTGGCTCCGGCCAGTTCGCCAAGGTGCAGATGAGCTTCGAGCCCCTCGTGGTCGACGAGGCCGCCGAGGCCGCCGACGGCGAGAAGGCGCACTACGAGTTCGCCAACGCCGTCACCGGTGGTCGCGTGCCCCGCGAGTACATCCCCAGCGTGGACGCCGGGGTCCAGGACGCCATGCTCACCGGTGTCCTGGCCGGCTACCCGATGGTGGACATCAAGGCCACCCTCATCGACGGCGCCTACCACGAGGTCGACTCCTCCGAGATGGCCTTCAAGATCGCCGGCTCCATGGCGTTCAAGGAGGGTGCCAAGAAGGCTTCGCCGGTCCTCCTCGAGCCCGTCATGGCTGTCGAGGTCCGTACTCCCGAGGAGTACATGGGCGACGTCATCGGTGACCTCAACTCCCGTCGCGGCATGATCGCTCGATGGAGGACGCCGTCGGCGTCAAGGTCATCCGCGCCAACGTGCCCCTGTCGGAGATGTTCGGCTACGTCGGTGACCTGCGCTCCAAGACGCAGGGACGTGCCGTGTACCCATGACCTTTCGACTCGTACGCCGAGGTTCCCAAGAACGTCGCCGACGAGATCATCGCCAAGGTCAAGGGCGCCTGACGCCCCACGCACCGGGGTCCGCGGCGGCTGCACGCAACCGTGGCGGGCCCCGGCTCGGCGGTGCCCCTCGGGCGCCGACCGGGACCCAGTTCAGTAAGATTTCCAACATCCACCAGTAGAGACTCTCGACGCCCGGGCGGCTAGCATGTGTGCTAGTCGAATCCCGACGAAGAGAACTACCCGAGTCCCAGGAGGACACCAGTGGCCAAGGCCAGTTCGAGCGGACCAAGCCGCACGTCAACATCGGAACGATCGGTCACGTCGACCACGGTAAGACGACGCTGACCGCTGCGATCTCCAGGTTCTGCACGACGAGTACCCCGAGCTGAACCCCTTCACCCCCTTCGACGAGATCGACAAGGTTCCTGAGGAGCGTCAGCGCGGTATCACCATCAACATCGCGCACGTCGAGTACGAGACCGACAAGCGCCACTACGCGCACGTCGACGCCCCCGGGCACGCCGACTACATCAAGAACATGATCACCGGTGCCGCCCAGATGGATGGCGCGATCCTCGTGGTCGCCGCCACCGACGGCCCGATGGCCCCAGACCCGCGAGCACGTCCCTGCTCGCCCGCCAGGTGGGCGTCCCGCCCTCCTCGTGGCCCCTCAACAAGTCCGGACATGGTGGACGACGAGGAGCTCCTCGACCTGGTTGAGATGGAGGTGCGCGAGCTCCTGTCCTCCCAGGACTACGACGGCGACGAGGCTCCCGTCATCCGTGTCTCCGCTCTCAAGGCCCTCGAGGGCGACGCCGAGTGGGCCGCCAAGATCAAGGAGCTCATGCGGACGCGGTGGATGACTTCATCCCCACCCCCGAGCGTGACATGGACAAGCCCTTCCTCATGCCCATCGAGGACGTCTTCACCATCACCGGTCGCGGCACCGTCGTCACCGGTCGTGTGGAGCGCGGCAGCTCCCGATCAACTCCGAGGTCGAGATCCCTCGGTATCCGCGAGGCCCAGAAGACCACGGTCACCGGTATCGAGATGTTCCACAAGCAGATGGACGAGGCCTGGGCCGGCGAGAACTGCGGTCTGCTCCTGCGCGGCACCCGCCGCGAGGACGTCGAGCGCGGTCAGGTCATCTGCAAGCCCGGCTCCATCACCCCGCACACCGAGTTCGAGGGCCACGTCTACATCCTCACCAAGGACGAGGGCGGCCGCCACAACCCCTTCTACTCGAACTACCGTCCGCAGTTCTACTTCCGGACCACGGACGTCACCGGTGTCATCACCCTGCCCGAGGGCACCGAGATGGTCATGCCCGGTGACACCACCGAGATGAGCGTCCAGCTCATCCAGCCCATCGCCATGGAGGAGGGCCTCGGCTTCGCCATCCGTGAGGGTGGCCGCACCGTCGGCTCCGGCCGCGTCACCAAGGTCATCAAGTGACCCACTGACGCTCCGCGCCTCCGCGTAGCACCAGACCTCCCCGGTCAGAGCAGCTGCTCCGACCGGGGAGGTCTTTTGTGCCCTGAACCTGATGGCTGATGCCCTACCGATGACACGAATAGTAGTAATAGCGACATCAATAATACGTGGGTGTGATGTCGCCGTAATAAAAGGCGTCGCAATGCAGTAACGGACGATTTCAGATCTATTACCGGCACGGTTTCTCTCGGTTTCTTGGGCTAGTTTATCGACGGTGCCCAGGTGTGGGTGTCAACGCTTGTGAACAGGCGGTTGCAACGTTGTTCCGTTGGCGCCGTCGGACGAGACGGACGTGTTCGCTGGAGAACACGCTCCCTGATTTAACCCTGTCATGCGCAGCCCTCCCCGGCGGCGCACAGTGAAAGGAAATCCCAACCCATGAAGTACAACGCCAGCAGCGCTGGGGCGTCGGGCTGCAGCCGCAGCCGGTGTCCCTCACCCTGGCCGTGCTTGGTCTGGCCCCATGGCTCAGGCCGAGAACGCCAACCACGGAGACATCAACACCGAGGCGTTAGGCTCCCTCACCATCCACAAGCACCCTCACCGGAGACGGCAACCCCATCGGTGCTCCTGACGGCACCGCTTCCAACGACGATGGCAAAGGTGCACCGGTCTCCGGAGTGCAGTTCACGGCCTACGAGATCACTGGGATCGACCTGAAGACCCTCAGAGGATGGGACCAAGGTCAACGCCCTGACCAACACCGGAGCGATCCCCGACAACGCCTGCGCCACCCCCTGGGCAGCCGACGCTCCCAACTACACCTTCGGCCCGAGCAGGGTCTCAGGGCGACACTGATCGCGACGGACAGGCCAAGATCGAGAGCCCTGCCGGTCAAGGCCTATCTCGTGTGCGAGACCAAGACTCCTGGCAACATCGTCCAGAAGGCCAAGCCCTTCGTGGTGACGATTCCTCACCCGAACACTGCCGCGAAGGCGGATGGAACGTGGCTCTACGACGTCCACGTCTACCCCCAAGAACGAGAAGATCGAGGTCGCCAAGACCATCGAGGACCAGAGGAACAACGGCTACGTCGTCGGGTCCAAGTCCGCTTCCCGGTCTCCTCGACGCTGCCGAAGCTGGATGACAACTCCTACTACAGGTACTACCAGTTCAAGGGACACCCTGGACAATCGTCTGAAGCAGGTAACGGCGACAGACGTCACCCTCGGCGAGACGCGGCTGAATGGGGGCACCGACTACAGCCCTGGGCACGACGGGCAGACCGTGACCGTGACCTTCACCCAGAATGGTCTGGAACAAGCTCAAGGGCAATCCGGGCAGAAGCTTCAGGTGGTCTTCGAGGGAGTCGTCTCCGAAATCGGCGACGGCAGCATCAACAACACGGCCCAGCTCATCTCCGACACGACCTACGCCGAGCAGCCCCGGCACCTGAGACGCCTCCCACCAGACCCCGACAACCCTCCGACGACCGAACAGGTGACCTCGAAGTGGGGCGACCTGACGATCAAGAAGGTCGACGGCAAACGACCGGTCAGTGACAAGGACGCAGGCCTCAAGGGCGCTGAGTTCCAGATCTACAAGGCCAAGGACGCCTACGCGGACACATGCTCCACGGAGGCCGATGGGCAGCCCCTCACCATTAACGGTGAGAACACCTTCACGACCGGTGAGGGCGGCACTATCAACTTCAAGGCCCTGTTCGTCTCCGACTCCGTCCAGGATGCCGGTCGTGACAACCAGGTGGACGCGCCCCACCGTTGCTACGTGCTGGTGGAGACCAAGGCTCCTGCCGGCTACGTGCTTCCCGCAGACGCCAGTCGGGCCATCACCGTGGAGCCTGGGGCCGGTGTGACGCAGCAGGTCGTGATCGACAACGTCAAGCAGTCGGTTCCGGGCCTGCCCCTGACCGGTGCCAACGGCATGCTCATCCTGACCGCCTCCGGCGCGGCTCTGCTGATGATCGCCGTCGGCTCCGTCCTCGTGGCCCGCTACCGCGAGCGCAAGCGGAACGCGGACCTCGCCGCCTGATGACGATCGCTGCCTGCTGAGGCTCACGGGCCTCAGCAGGCAGTCACGACCGCTCAAGTCTCCCCTCAACCACGTCTTGACCGTGTTCGGAACCTGTCTCGATTGTCAGGTTGTGGCCTGAGCGGAAACTGTGCAGGCACTCGACGGGCCTCGATCCGTCGAGCGCCTGCACCGTCATGTGCAACCCCGCACCATCTCCACCCCGGATACCCGACCCTGGAAGCGCACGAGGCCCCATGATCTCCCGTAACGCACGCAAACCCCGCACCGCACGGACTCCGCGCACCCGCGCTTCGATCACCCAGAGGCATCGTCGTCCCCGTGCCTGGCGCCTGTCGATCTCAGCCCTGGTCACCTCCATCATGGCGGTCGTGGGCATGGGTCTGCTGACCTATCCGACGGCGGCCTCCTGGGTGGCCCAGTACAACCAGTCGAAGGTGACCGCCGACTACTCGGCTCAGGTCGACGGCGCCCGGCCCGGACGCCAAGACCCAGATCGCCCAGGCCCACGCGTACAACGATGCGCTCTCGGCCGGTGCGGTCCTGGAGGCCAACAACCACGTACCCCACCGGCGCCGGCTCCAGCAAGGACAGCTCCCTGAAGTACGCCAATATCCTCAAGGCCAACAACGAGGGCCTCATGGCCCGTCTCAAGATCCCCTCCATCTCCCTGGACCTGCCCGTCTACCACGGCACGGCCGACGACACTCTGCTCAAGGGCCTGGGGCACCTGGAGGGCACCTCCTTGCCGGTCGGGGGAGAGGGGACCCGGTCGGTCATCACCGGGCACCGCGGCCTGGCTGAGGCCACCATGTTCACCCACCTGGACAAGGTGAAGAACGGTGACAGTCTCATCGTCGAGGTCTTCGGGGAGGTCCTCACCTATCGGGTCACCAGCACCAAGGTCGTGGAGCCCGAGGAGACCGAGGCGCTGCGCGTCGAGGAGGGCAAGGACCTTCTCACCCTGGTGACCTGCACGCCCCTGGGCATCAACACCCACCGCATCCTGCTGACCGGCGAGCGCGTCTACCCGACCCCGTCCAAGGACGTCGCGGCGGCGGGCAAGCGCCCTGACGTCCCGAGCTTCCCCTGGTGGGCCGTCGCGCTGGTGGCGGGGCTCATCGTCGTCGGGCTGTACCTGTGGCGCTCGGGCTACGTGGCGGCGCGGGCCACGGAGCGCGCCCTGGCCCGGGGACGCGCGACGAGGAGCAGGAGCCGCGTCCCCAGACCTGGGCCGAGCAGATGCAGATCTGGATGGACGACGATGCCGGCGTCGAGCCCCGGAGTGGTTCACCGACCTGCCGGTTCCGCAAGAGCCCTCCGAGGCTGAGAACCTGGCGCTTCTGGAGGAGATCGCGTCGCTGTCGGCGTCGTCTCGGCCGATGGGATGATCAGGGGCTCATCGACACCGCGGAGATCCCGGTGCTGGACGCGACACGCCCGAGCGCGGGGTGCCAGTGGGCGGACTCACAGCCTCTAGGGGCCCCATCCTGGGTTCCGCTGCCCGTGCGAGCCCTGATAACGTAATCCGGCCGGCCAAGGGGCATGCTCTGCACGCCCCTGGTTGTGCCGCCCCGGGTCTCCCCGGGATCCATTCTGACGGACCCGTTCCTCTGAACGGGTTTCCGTGTGTCCAGACCGGTTCACCACCTTCCATCACGGGAGTGGCGTGCGTCCCTGAAGCGACACGCCCGAGCGCGTGGACCGGCCAGAAGCAAGTACAGAGAGGTTAGGCGCCATGGCGGGACAGAAGATCCGCATCCGGCTCAAGTCCTACGACCACGAGGTCATCGATTCCTCGGCGCGCAAGATCGTCGACGTCGTGACCCGCGCTGGCGCGACGGTCGTGGGCCCGGTGCCGCTGCCGACCGAGAAGAACGTGTTCTGCGTGATCCGGTCGCCGCACAAGTACAAGGACAGCCGCGAGCACTTCGAGATGCGCACGCACAAGCGGCTGATCGACATCGTCGACCCGACGCCCAAGGCCGTCGACTCGCTCATGCGTCTCGACCCTGCCCGCTGACGTCAACATCGAGATCAGCTCTGAGGACTGCCATGACAACGCTTAACACGCCGGCTGCCGCCGCGCCGCCAAGGCGCTGCTCGGCACCAAGCTCGGCATGACGCAGATCTGGGACGAGAACGGGGTCCTGCGCCCCGTGACCGTCGTCCGGGTCGACACCAACGTCGTGACCCAGGTCCGCACCATCGAGACCGATGGCTACGAGGCCGTTCAGCTCGCCTTCGGCGACATCGACGCCCGCAAGGTCACCAAGCCGCTCGCCGGCCACTTCGCCAAGGCCGGGGTCGAGCCCCGCCGCCACGTGGCGGAGATCCGCACCTCCCTGGCGTCGGAGTTCACCCCGGCCAGGAGCCGGCCGCCGACACCTTCGAGGTCGGCCAGCTGGTCGACGTCACCGGGACCTCCAAGGGTAAGGGGTTCGCCGGTGTCATGAAGCGCCACGGCTTCGCCGGTGTGGGCGCCTCCCACGGTGCTCACCGCAACCACCGCAAGCCCGGCTCCATCGGCGCCTGCGCCACCCCCGGACGCATCTTCAAGGGCCTGCGCATGGCCGGCCGTATGGGGCCACGCGCGCCGCACCGTCCAGAACCTCAAGATCCGCGGCGTCGACGTTGACAAGGGCGTTCTGCTCGTCAACGGCGCGATCCCCGGCCCCAGGGCTCGGTCGTCGTCGTCCGCACCGCCGTGAAGGGAGCCTGAGACCATGACTGAGGCACTCACCGTCGACGTCGTCGACTCCGCGGGCAAGAAGACCGGCAGCGTCGAGCTGCCCGCCGAGGTCTTCGACGCCCCCCTCAACATTCCGCTCATGCACCAGGTGGTCGTCGGCCAGCTGGCCGCGGCCCGCCAGGGCACCCACGCCACCAAGACCCGCGGCGACGTCCGCGGCGGTGGCCGCAAGCCCCTACCGCCAGAAGGGGCACCGGCCGCGCCCGCCAGGGCTCGACCCGCGCCCCGCAGTTCGTCGGCGGTGGCACCGTCCACGGCCCCGCAGCCGCGCTGACTACACCCAGCGGACCCCCAAGAAGATGAAGGCCGCCGCCCTGCGCAGCGCCCTGTCCGACCGCGCCCGCAACGGCCGCGTCCACGTCATCACCGAGTTCGTCACCACCACGGTGCCCTCCACCAAGAACGCCCTGGTCGCGCTGCGCAACCTCACCGACCGCAAGGCCCTGGTGATCGTGGACCGTCAGGGACGACCCTGTCCAGGCTCAGCCTGCGCAACGCCCCCGAGGCGCACGTCCTGTGGGCCGACCAGCTCAACACCTACGACGTCCTCAAGTCCGACGACGTCGTCTTCACGGCCTCTGGCCTGGACGCGTTCCTGGGCAAGGGTGAGGGAGGAGTCCAAGTGAGCCTCGAGAAGTCCAAGAACCCCGCGACGTCATCATCGCGCCGGTGGTCTCCCGAGAAGTCCTACGCCTGCATGGACCGTGGCCAGTACACGTTCATCGTGGCGCCGGGATCCAACAAGACCGAGATCAAGCAGGCCGTCGAGGCCATCTTCGATGTCAAGGTCTCCTCGGTGAACACCATCAACCGCAAGGGCAAGACGCACCGCACCCGCACCGGGATCGGCAAGTCCAGGACACCCGCCGTGCGATCGTCACCCCTGCGCGAGGGGACCATCGACATCTTCGGTGATGTGGCCTAGTGCGCCACGGAAGGTAAAGGATCGATATGGGAATCCGTAGTACAAGCCCACGACCCCGGGTCGTCGCGGCTCCTCCGTGGCCGACTTCGTGGAGATCACGCGCAGCACGCCCGAGAAGTCGCTGGTGCGCCCGCTGAGCAAGTCCGGTGGACGCAACTCCTCCGGCCGTATCACCACCCGCCACAAGGGTGGCGGCCACAAGCGCGCCTACCGTCTCATCGACTTCCGTCGTCACGACAAGGACGGCGTGCCCGCCAAGGTCGCTCACATCGAGTACGACCCCAACCGCACCGCGCGCATCGCCCTGCTGCACTACGTGGACGGCGAGAAGCGCTACATCATCGCCCCGAACAAGCTCCGTCAGGGCGACGTCGTCGAGGCCGGCCCCAGCGCCGACATCAAGCCCGGCAACAACCCTGCAGCCTGCGTCACATCCCCACCGGTACGGTCGTCCACGCGGTCGAGCTGCGTCCCGGTGGCGGGGCCAAGATCGCTCGCAGCGCCGGCACCTCCGTCCAGCTGGTCGCCAAGGAGGGCAAGTACGCGCAGCTGCGCATGCCCTCCGGGGAGATCCGCAACGTGGAGGCCGCCTGCCGCGCCACCATCGGCGAGGTCGGCAACGCCGAGCAGTCCAACATCAACTGGGGCAAGGCCGGCCGTATGCGCTGGAAGGGCGTGCGCCCGACCGTCCGCGGTGTCGTCATGAACCCGGTGGACCACCCGCACGGTGGTGGTGAGGGCAAGACCTCCGGTGGTCGTCACCCCGTCTCGCCGTGGGGCAAGCCCGAGGGTCGCACCCGCCGTCCCAACAAGTCCAGCGACCGCCTCATCGTGCGTCGTCGTCGGACCGGCAAGAAGCGCTGATAGGAGCCTGAATCATGCCGCGTAGTCTCGAAGAAGGGTCCCTTCGTCGACGACCACCTCCTCAAGAAGGTGGACGCTCAGAACGAGAAGGGCACCAAGAACGTCATTAAGACCTGGTCCCCGCCGTTCGGTCATCACGCCGGACTTCCTGGGGCACACCTTCGCCGTCCACGACGGTCGCAAGCACGTGCCGGTCTTCGTTACCGAGTCCATGGTGGGCCATAAGCTCGGTGAGTTCGCTCCGACCCGCACCTTCCGCGGGCACGTCAAGGACGACCGCAAGTCGCGTCGCTGACGGACGTCGGAAAGTTTGAGAGGCAGAGAACATGGAAGCCAAGGCGCAGGCTAGTACGTGCGCTGCACGCCGATGAAGGCGCGCCGGGTCGTGGACGTCGTCCGCGGCAAGCGCGCCGTCGAGGCCGTCAACGTGCTCCGATTCGCCCCGCAGGCCGCTGCGGTGCCGGTGCGCAAGGTCCTCGAGTCCGCAATCGCCAACGCCCGGTTCAAGGCTGAGCGTGACGGTGAGCGTTTCGACGAGAACGACCTGTTCATCATCGAGGCGTTCGCCGACGAGGGTCCCACCCTGAAGCGGTTCCGTCCCCGTGCGCAGGGCCGGGCCAGCAGGATCCTCAAGCGGACCAGCCATCATCACCGTCATCGTCGGGGACAAGTCCGACGCCGCAACGAAGGAAGGAGCCCGGTAATGGGGGCAGAAGGTCAACCCGACCGGGTTCCGCCTGAGCATCACCACGGACCACCGCTCGCGCTGGTTCGCCGACTCCACCAAGCCCGGTCAGCGTTACCGCGACTTCGTGGAGGAGGATGTCAAGATCCGCCGCCTCATGGAGGACGGCATGGAGCGGGCCGGTATCTCCAAGGTCGACATCGAGCGCACCCGTGACCGCGTGCGCGTCGACCTGCACACCGCCCGTCCCGGCATCGTCATCGGCCGCCGCGGAGCCGAGGCCGAGCGCCTGCGTGGTCAGCTCGAGAAGCTGACCGGCAAGCAGGTCCAGCTCAACATCCTCGAGGTCAAGAGCCCCGACCTGGACGCCCAGCTGGTCGCCCAGGGCATCGCCGAGCAGCTCGCCTCCCGCGTGTCCTTCCGCCGCGCGATGCGCAAGGGCATGCAGTCCGCGATGCGCGCCGGCGCCAAGGGCATCCGGGTGCAGTGCTCCGGCCGCCTGGGCGGCGCCGAGATGAGCCGCAGCGAGTTCTACCGCGAGGGCGCGTGCCGCTGCACACCCTGCGCGCGAACATCGACTACGGCTTCTACGAGGCCAAGACCACCTTCGGCCGCCTCGGCGTCAAGGTGTGGATCTACAAGGGCGACATCACCGAGCGCGAGTTCGCCCGCCAGCAGGCCGAGTCCGGCTCCCGTGGCCGGGGCCGGGGCGAGCGCCGCGGCGGCCGTCGTGGCGACCGCGGTGAGCGCGGTTCGCGTCAGAACACCGAGCAGCAGCAGGCCGCCGAGCAGACGCCGGCCGCCGAGACCGCTGCCGCAGACCAGGGAACGGAGGCCTGAGCCGTGCTCATCCCCCGCCGGACCAAGTTCCGCAAGCAGCACCGCCCGCACCGCACGGGCCTTTCCAAGGGCGGCAACCAGATCGCCTTCGGTGAGTACGGCATCCAGGCCCTCGAGCCCGCCTACATCACCAACCGCCAGATCGAGGCGGCCCGTATCGCCATGACCCGCCACATCAAGCGTGGCGGCAAGGTGTGGATCAACATCTTCCCGGACCGCCCCCTGACCAAGAAGCCCGCCGAGACCCGTATGGGTTCCGGTAAGGGTGCACCCGAGTGGTGGATCGCCAACGTCAAGCCCGGACGCATCCTGTTCGAGCTCGGCGGTGTCGACGAGGCCCTCGCCCGCGAGGCCATGCGCCGCGCACAGCACAAGCTTCCGATGAAGACCCGTTTCGTGACTCGTGAGGGTGGTGACGTCTGATGGCAATCGGTTCCAAGGGCCTGACCCCCACCGACCTCGACGGCATGGACAACGAGCGCCTCTCCGAGGAGCTCTCCAAGGCCAAGGCCGAGCTGTTCAACCTCCGGTTCGCCTCGGCGACCGGCCAGCCTCGAGGACCACGGACGTCTCAGGCTGTGCGTCGCGACATCGCCCGTATCTACACGATCGTGCGCGAGCGTGAGCTCGGTATTCGCACCGCCCCGAGCACGGAGGAGTCAAGTGAGCGAGCAGACCAGCACCGAGAACGTCGAGCAGTCCACCGAGCGCCCCCAGCGCAAGGTGCGTCGCGGCTACGTCGTCTCCGACAAGATGGACAAGACGGTTGTCGTCCTCGTCGAGGAGCGCTACAAGCACTCCCTGTACGGCAAGGTCCTCCGTCGCTCCAAGAAGGTCAAGGTCCACGACGAGCACAACGAGGCCGGTGTCGGCGATCTCGTCTCCATCATGGAGACCCGCCCGCTGAGCGCCACCAAGCACTTCCGCCTCCTGGAGATCCTCGAGCGCGCCAAGTGACCCTCGGCTGAACGCCGCCCTCGACGACGTCGAGACGGCCCCCGACGCCGCAGCATCCACCCGGGAGGCTGCGGCGTCGGCGTCATGACCACGGGGCTCCATGCGAAAACGCCCCATGACTGGGGAACCTTGGGTGAACGCCCCAGTGTCAGGATCTGCGGTACTGCACGAGGGTCGGGGCCACTGGGCGGGAGGTGCGTGTAGCTCTGCAGGCGCGGTGGCCTTCGTGCAGTGTGCGACAGCCCTTGGCCAGTGGATCGACCCGGGATGCCGGTCTGAGAGCCCCGGTGCCAGGCCCGGCTGCTGCCGGCACAGGGGCGGTAGCCTCTCGCGACAGGCGGTCGCCCTCGTGCCGCAGCCCAGTGCGGTGACGACGCCGTCGGCCGCTCACGCTGGAAACTGAACCGCATGCCCGGCCCTGTCCGGTCTGGGTCAGCCGCAAGGCTGCTGTGCGTCAGGCGGATCGGGGACTGCGATGTGCGACGGGGACGTCCCTGTTCCCCAAAGACGACGGTCGTCGCCTCAGTCGTCTGGAGGACAACGCAGTCCTCGGCGGGCAGGCGTGCCTCGATCAGGGCGGGGTCGATGGGACCGACCGGGTGCTTCGAGCGTCGGCAGGAGGTCCGGGAAAAAGCCGGTGAGCAAAGGCACAGGGCGGGTGCTGGTCATCTCAGGTTCCGCGTGATGCGGCGGCTGGACTAGGCTAATGGAGTTGCGCGCGCCCTCGGTGCGCCCGGCAGAGACCTCGTGCAGTCTGCGCCTGTGTCTGTCGGGGACAGCGTACCGCGGGAATCCCCTATCCCTGGGTCGGCCTCGTGCGGCCTGCGGCCGGGGGAGACGTGTGCAAGACCAGAAGAACGTTCGGCCAGGCTCAGGGAGCTTCCCTGAGAACCGGCTCGACGACAGGGAGAACACTCAATGATCCAGCAGGAGTCGCGACTGAAGGTCGCCGACAACACCGGTGCCAAGGAGATCCTTTGCATCCGTGTTCTCGGTGGATCGGGTCGGCGCTATGCGGGTATCGGCGACACGATCGTCGCCACCGTCAAGCGACGCCATTCCCGGCGGCAACGTGAAGAAGGGCGAGGTCGTCAAGGCCGTCGTCGTGCGTGCCCGCAGGAGCGTCGTCGTCCCGACGGCTCATACATCCGCTTCGACGAGAACGCCGCCGTCATCCTCAAGAACGATGGGGAGCCGCGCGGTACGCGCATCTTCGGCCCCGTCGGCCGTGAACTTTCGCGAGAAGAAGTTCATGCGCATCGTCTCGCTCGCCCCGGAGGTGATCTGAACATGGCACGCATCAAGAAGGGCGACCAGGTCATCGTCATCGCCGGTAAGGACAAGGGCAAGACCGGCCGCGTTCTGGAGGTCCTCAAGGGCACTGACCGTGTCATCGTCGAGGGCGTCCAGCGCGTGACTACACACACCAAGGTGGGGCAGTCCCAGCAGGGCGCCCGCACCGGCGGCATCGAGACCGTTGAGGCGCCCATCCACGCCTCCAACGTCATGCTCGTCGACCCCAAGACCAAGAAGCGCACCCGCGTGGGCTTCCGCGTCGAGGAGGGCGTGCGTCCCGACGGCCGCAAGCGCACCGTCCGCGTGCGCTACGCCAAGAAGAGCGGGGAGGACCTGTGACCATGGCTGAGAAGACCACCCCCCGTCTCAAGACGAAGTACACCGAGGAGGTGCGCCCCGCCCTGCTCAAGGAGTTCCAGCACGGCAACGTGATGGAGGTCGGGCGCGTCGTCAAGGTCGTCGTCAACATGGGTGTGGGCGAGGCCGCCCACGACTCAAGATGATCGAGGGCGCCGTGCGCGACCTCGCCGCCATCACCGGCCAGAAGCCCCAGGTCACCCGGGCCCGCAAGTCCATCGCGCAGTTCAGGCTGCGTGAGGGCATGCCGATCGGCGCGCACTCCACGCTGCGCGGCGACCGCATGTGGGAGTTCCTGGACCGTCTGGTCTCGATCTCCTGCCCCCGTATCCGCGACTTCCGCGGTCTGAGCCCCAAGCAGTTCGACGGGAACGGCAACTACACCTTCGGTCTGACCGAGCAGGCTGTCTTCCACGAGATCGACCAGGACCAGATCGACCGCGTCCGCGGCATGGACATCACCGTGGTGACCACGGCCAAGACCGACGAGGAGGCCCGCTCGCTGCTCAAGCAGCTCGGCTTCCCCTTCAAGGAGAAGTGAGATGGCGAAGACCGCACTGATTGAGAAGGCGAACCGCAAGCCCAAGTTCGGTGTCCGTGCCTACACGCGCTGCCAGCGCTGCGGCCGCCCGCACTCGGTCTACCGCAAGTTCGGCCTGTGCCGTATCTGCCTGCGTGAGATGGCCCTTCGCGGCGAGCTCCCGGGCGTGAGCAAGTCCAGCTGGTAAGAACTTACGTCGCAGGTCCGCTGAGGAAACCACGACGAGGAAGGGCCAAGGCCCACTCACGACAATGACAGACCCCATCGCAGACATGCTGACCCGTCTGCGCAACGCAAACAGCGCCTACCACGACACCGTGTCGATGCCGTCGAGCAAGCTCAAAGGTGAACATCGCTGAGATGCTCAAGGCCGAGGGCTACATCGCCGGCTACGAGGTCACGGACGCCGAGGTCGGCAAGACGCTCACGCTGAGCCTCAAGTACGGAGCCAACCGCCAGCGGGCCATCCAGGGCCTGCGCCGGATCTCCAAGCCCGGCCTGCGCGTCTACGCCAAGTCCACCAACCTGCCCAAGGTCCTCGGCGGCCTGGGAGTGGCGATCCTGTCCACCTCCTCCGGCCTCCTGACCGACAAGCAGGCCGAGTCGCGTGGCGTGGGCGGCGAAGTCCTCGCCTACGTCTGGTAAGAGAAGGAACGGAGGAAAACCATGTCTCGTATTGGACGGCTCCCCGTTCCGGTTCCTGCCGGAGTGGACGTCACCATCGACGGCCAGGACGTGACGGTCAAGGGCCCCAAGGGCACCCTGTCCCGCACGATCAGCGAGCCCCTGAGCGTCACCCGCCAGGAGGACGGCTCCATCCTGGTCACGCGCCCCGACGACGAGCGCCGCTCGCGCTCGCTGCACGGACTGTCGCGCACCCTCATCAACAACATGGTGATCGGCGTCACCGAGGGCTACTCCAAGCAGCTCGAGATCGTCGGCACCGGTTACCGCGTCGCCGCCAAGGGCCAGGGCATCGAGCTCTCCCTCGGCTTCTCCCACACCGTGACCGTTGAGCCCCCGAGGGCATCACCTTCACGGTCGACGGCAACCTGAAGATCACCGTCTCCGGTATCTCCAAGGAGCAGGTCGGCGAGGTTGCGGCGAACATTCGCAAGATCCGTCCGCCGGAGCCCTACAAGGGCAAGGGCGTGCGCTACGCCGGCGAGAACGTGCGCCGCAAGGTCGGAAAGGCTGGTAGTGACCATGGCTTACTCGATCAAGAGGGGCAAGGGCAACCCCGCGCCATCGCCCGCAAGATCCGTCACCAGCGCGTGCGCAAGCACATCTCCGGCACGCCCGAGCGTCCCCGCCCTGGTGGTCACCCGGTCCAACCGCCACATGGTGGCTCAGGGTCGTGGACGACACCATCGGTCACACCCCGTGCGCCGCCTCCACCCTGGAGGAGGCCGCCAAGGGCGTCGAGGGCCTACGGGTGGGCGCCGCCCACAAGGTCGGCGAGCTCATCGCCGAGCGCGCCAAGGCGCTGGGCATCGAGGCAGTCGTGTTCGACCGCGGCGGCAACAAGTACCACGGCCGTGTCGCGGCCGTCGCCGAGGGCGCCCGCGAGGGCGGCCTGAAGCTGTGAGCAAGACGACGAGAAAGCAGAGGAACATCTGATGGCTGCACCGCAGCGAGACAGGTCCGCGTCGTCCGACGGCTCGGCCCAGCGCGAGAACGACGAGCGCCGGGGCGAGGCCGCGGCCGCCGCGACCGCAACAACGACCGCCGCGACCGTCGCGGTCGCGGCAACGACGACAAGTACATCGAGCGCGTCGTCACCATCAACCGCGTGTCCAAGGTCGTCAAGGGCGGCCGCCGCTTCACCTTCACGGCGCTCGTGGTCGTCGGTGACGGTGAGGGCACCGTCGGCGTGGGCTACGGCAAGGCGAAGGAAGTTCCCTCCGCCATCGCCAAGGCCGTCGAGATCGCGAAGAAGAACTTCTTCCACGTCCCGATGATCCGCCGCACCATCCCGCACCTGGTCCAGGGTGAGGACTCCGCCGGAGTCGTCCTCCTGCGCCCGGCGTCCCCCGGTACCGGTGTTATCGCCGGTGGTCCGGTGCGCGCCGTGCTGGACTGCGCCGGTGTCCACGACATCCTGTCCAAGTCGCTGGGCTCCTCCAACGCGATCAACATCGTGCACGCCACGGTGGACGCCCTCAAGCAGCTTGAGCAGCCTGAGGCCGTCGCGGCCCGCCGTGGCCTGCCCCTGGAGGACGTCGCCCCGCAGTCCATGCTGCGGGCCCGCGCCGAGGGCGAGGCCGACAAGCGCGCTCAGGCTGAGAAGCAGGAGGCCGAGAAGGCCGCTGAAGGAGTGGGTGCGTGATGGCTGAGTCCGCATCGAAGCAGATGACCAAGCAGCTCAAGGTCACTCAGGTCCGCTCTGGCATCGGGGCACCCACCGCCAGCGCGAGTCCCTCAAGACCCTGGGTCTGCGCAAGATCCGCCAGTCCGTCGTGCGCGAGGACAGCCCCCAGCGTGCGCGGCCTGATTGCCACGGTGCACCACCTGGTCACCGTTGAGGAGGTCTGAGATGGCTGACACCGAGAACACGCAGGAGGAGAAGGTGCGCGTCGTCAAGCTGCACCACCTGCGTCCCGCCCCCGGCGCCAAGAAGGCCAAGACCCGCGTGGGTCGTGGTGAGGCGTCCAAGGGTAAGACCGCCGGTCGCGGTACCAAGGGCACCAAGGCTCGTTACCAGGTCCGTCCTGGTTTTCGAGGGTGGCCAGATGCCGCTGCACATGCGTCTTCCCAAGCTGCGCGGCTTCCGCAACCCCAACCGGGTCGAGTTCCAGCCCGTGAACGTCGGCCGCATCGCCGAGCTGTTCCCCGAGGGCGGCACGGTGACCGTGGAGGACCTCGTCGCCAAGGGCGCGGTTCGCAAGAACCAGCTCGTCAAGGTCCTCGGCGGCGGCGACGTCACCGTGGCCCTGACGCTCACGGTCGACGCCTGGTCCGGCTCCGCCAAGGAGAAGATCGAGGCCGCCGGCGGCACCATCGCCACGCGCTGAACGTCGTCGGGCCGAGCCCGGCAGGGTGGTGACTCCCGACGGCGCGGCTCTGACGAATCGCGAGATCACAGACCCCGGCGGTCCAGGGAAACCTGGGCCGCCGGGGTCTGTCGTGCTCCCGACGTCGCACCGCAAGACGGCTCCTGCGCGCCTGCGGCCGGGTGCCTTGGATCACCCCGGGCAACCGCGCCGGGACGAGACGTGAGAAAACCCGCACCCCAGCCACGTTGCAAGCCCGTCTCAGCGCCCAGGTGGCGAGCTCGGCGGGAGTAGTCTGGGCCGGGCGCAGTTCCCCTGCGCTCCGCCTTGCTGCCCGCAGGGCCGAACCCACCCCCCGAGTCCACAGGAGATCGAGTGCTCAGCGCGTTCACTCAGGCGTTCAGAACGCCAGACCTCAGGGCGAAGCTGCTCTTCACCCTCGGCATCATGGCCCCTGTTCCGGCTCGGGTCGATCCTGCCGGCGCCCGGCGTCAACCTGGCCAACGCCAAGCACATGCATCGGTGAGGCTGCAGGACCAGAACCTGCTCAGCCTGGTCAACGTCTTCTCCGGTGGCGCGCTGCTCCAGCTGAGCGTCTTCGCGCTGGGCATCATGCCCTACATCACCGCCTCCATCATCATCCAGCTCCTGCGGTCGTCATCCCCCGCTTCGAGGAGCTCCACAAGGAGGGGCAGGCGGGCACCGCCAAGCTCACCGAGTACACCCGCTACCTCACCATCGGCCTGGGACTGCTGCAGTCCAGCACCATCGTGGCCACGGCCAAGAGCGGTCAGCTCTTCCAGGGGTGCACCAAGCCGACATCATCCCCTGGCGGCTCGGTCATCACCCTCGCTGCTCATCATCATCACCATGACCGCCGGCACCGGCCTCATCATGTGGCTCGGTGAGCTCATCACCGAGCGCGGCATCGGCAACGGCATGTCGCTGCTCATCTTCACCTCCATCGTGGCCCAGTTCCCCTCCAACATGTTCTCCATCGCCGGAGGCAACAACGGCGCGGCCAACTTCGCCATCATCGTGGCCGTCGTCCTCCTGGCCACCCTTGCGGTCGTGTACATCGAGCAGGCCCAGCGGCGCATCCCCGTGCAGTACGCCAAGCGGATGATCGGGCGCCGCCAGTACGGCGGATCGACCACCTACATCCCGGTCAAGATCAACACCGCCGGCGTCATCCCCGTCATCTTCGCCTCCTCGATCCTGGCCATGCCCCAGCTCATCGCCGGCTTCGGGAGCCCCACGAGCAAGTGGGTGCAGTGGATCCTGACGAATTTGCAGCAGACGAGCCCGATCTACCTGACCGCCTACGGCGTCCTTATCCTGTTCTTCGCCTTCTTCTACACGGCCATCACCTTCGACGCCGAGGAGATCGCGGACAACATGAAGCGCTACGGCGGCTTCATCCCCGGCATCCGCGCCGGCGAGCCCACCGTGCGCTACCTGTCCTACGTCATCAACCGCATCACGACGGCGGGCTCCATCTACCTGGTGGTCCTCGCCCTCATCCCGACGCTTGCCGTCATCTGGCTGGACCTGGCCCAGCACCTGCCCTTCGGCGGAACCACTATCCTCATCATGGTGGGCGTGGGCCTCCAGACCGTCAAGGAAGTTAACTCCCAGCTGCAGCAGCGTCACTACGAAGGGTTCTTGTCATGAGCGCACGCATGGTTCTTCTCGGTCCCCCCGGAGCGGGTAAGGGCACCCAGGCCGCCCGGATCGCCGAGCGCCTCGGCATCCCGGCCATCTCCACCGGAGACATCTTCCGCGCCAACGTCGCCGGCGCCACCGAGCTCGGCACTCAGGCCAAGGCCTACATGGACAAGGGCGAGTACGTGCCCCGACTCCATCACCAACGCCATGGTCGCCGACCGCATCGCCCAGGCCGACTGCGAGGGACGGCTTCCTCCTGGACGGCTACCCGCGCACCACGCGCGCAGGTCGGAGAGCCCGACTCCATGCTGAAGGACTCGGGCCTGGCCCTCGACGTCGTCGTCGAGATCACCGCCGACGCCGAGGCCGTCGTCGCCCGCCTGCTCAAGCGGGCCGGTGAGCAGGGACGCGCCGACGACACCGAGCCCGTCATCCGCCGTCGCCTCGAGGTCTACGCCGAGTCCACCGCGCCGCTGGCCGGCATCTACGCCGAGCGCGACCTGCTGGTCCAGGTCGACGGCATGGGCGAGATCGACGTCGTCACCGGCCGCATCATGGAGGCGCTCGCCGCCCGCGGCATCACCGGCTCCTGAAGCCCACGCTCACCGGCGGGTCGTCTGCTCAGCGGACGACCCGCCTGCGCATGCTCCGGCTCGTCCCCGTGCCTGACGGGGACGCCGGGGATCGCCCCAGGTCCAGCCCCGCTCCACACGACCCCAGGAGGCACCCGTGCTCTCACGCGAACAGATCCAGATCAAGACGCCGGAGCAGGTCCGTCTCATGCGCCGGGCCGGGCTCGTCGTCGCCGACATCCACGCCGCCCTGCGCGAGGCGGTGCGCGCCGGGATCACGACCGCCGAGCTCGACGCCGTCTCGGCCGGCGTCATCGAGGCCGCCGGCGCTCACTCCAACTTCCTGGGCTACTACGACTACCCGGCCACCGTGTGCATCTCCGTCAATGACGAGGTCGTCCACGGCATCCCCGGTGAGCGGGTCCTGACCGACGGCGACCTGGTCACCTTCGACTGCGGCGCCTACATCGTCGACGACGACGGCACCCAGTGGCACGGCGACGCCGCCTTCACCACCGTCGTCGGCGGGACGTACCTCAGCGGGACCGATCGGCTCGTGGACACCACCACCCGGCAGGCCCTGTGGGAGGCCATCGCCGCCGTCGCCCGCGCCGCAGCGGGGAGGGCGTGGGCGCGAGCTGCGCCTCAACGCGGTCGGCGACGCCGTCGAGACCGTTGTCGCGGACGTGGCCGAGCGGGAGGGGCACGAGCTGGGGATCCTCCAGGAGTATGTCGGCCACGGCATCGGCACGAGCATGCACATGGCCCCCGACGTCCTCAACTACTCCGTCAAACGGCGCGGCCCCCGCCTGCGCCCCGGCATGGTGCTGGCCATCGAGCCCATGCTCACCGCCGGCAGCCCGGCCACACGCGAGGCTCGACGACGGCTGGACCGTCGTCACCCAGGACGGCTCCCACGCCGCCCAGTGGGAGCACACCGTGGCCATCGTCCCCGGCGGCGTGTGGGTCCTTACCGCGCCCGACGGCGGCGCCGAGGGCCTCGCCCCCTACGGCATCGTGCCCAAGGCGCTGGGCTGAGACGCCGAGGCGGGAACTGCTGCGACGCACGCGCCTGCGGTGTGTCAGGAAACACCGCGTGATCGCGCCATCTGGCATGGTGGAGCCCTGGCCGTCTGCCGTAAAGTTATCCGCTGGACGCGCGTCCGTCGATGACGCATGCCCGCATCACGCAATCAGGGACCCTGGCAACAGGGGCCTGCCCGTGGTGGGGCCTCTGCAACGGCGACCGCGGCTGCCCGGCGACGTCGTCGTCGGGGTGAACTCGAGCGAGAAAGCACCGATGGAGGAACATGGCTAAGAAGGACGGAGTCATCGAGGTCGAGGGATCGGTCGTCGAGGCCCTTCCGAACGCGATGTTCCGGGTGGAGCTGAGCAACGGGCACGTCGTGCTCGCGCACATCTCCGGAAAGATGCGGCAGCACTACATCCGCATCCTCCCCGAGGACCGGGTGGTCGTGGAGCTGAGCCCCTACGACCTGTCCCGCGGCCGAATCGTCTACCGGTACAAGTGACATGTCGGCTCCCAGAGCCGGCGGAGGAACATCATGAAGGTCAAGCCGAGCGTCAAGAAGATCTGTGACAGCTGCAAGGTGATTCGTCGCCACGGCCGCGTCATGGTCATCTGCGAGAACCCGCGGCACAAGCAGCGTCAGGGCTGAGTCCCCGGCGCCGGGCCGCCCAGAGACCTGGACGGCCCTTTCCAGCACCCATCCCAGCGCACCCGCACCGCGGGTCCGCAACCCCCGGTTCTCGGAGGCCGGGGCCACCAGGCGAGGTGGGGGAGATGGGTGACGACCTCCGGGAGCACACAGGAGAACCACACCGTGGCACGCATTTCCGGTGTCGACCTGCCTCGCGAGAAGCGAGTCGAGATCGCACTCACCTACATCTTCGGGATCGGACGCACCCGCGCGGACGAGACCCTGAAGGCGACGGGCGTCAACCCCGACACCCGCGTCAAGGACCTCACCGAGGAGGAGCTGGTCAAGCTCCGCACCCACATCGACGGCAACTACCAGGTTGAGGGTGACCTGCGTCGTGAGGTTCAGGCGGACATCCGCCGCAAGATCGAGATCGGCTGCTACCAGGGCCTGCGCCACCGCCGCCACCTGCCGGTGCACGGTCAGCGCACCAAGACCAACGCGCGTACCCGCAAGGGCCCCAAGCGCACCGTGGCCGGTAAGAAGAAGGCCAAGTGGCAGCAGCTGCGCCCGCTCAGCGCAGGGCGCAGTGACGACCTCATCACGAAGAAGGAAGAATGCCTCCCAAGACCCGCGCCGCCGCGCGCAAGACGCGCCGCAAGGACCGCAAGAACGTTACCCACGGTCACGCCTACATCAAGTCCACCTTCAACAACACCATCGTCTCGCTGACGGACCCGCAGGGCGCCGTCATCGCCTGGTGCTCCTCCGGCCAGGTCGGCTTCAAGGGCTCGCGCAAGTCGACCCCCTACGCCGCCCAGCTCGCTGCCGAGGCCGCCGCCCGGCGCGCCCAGGAGCACGGCATGAAGAAGGTTGACGTCTTCGTCAAGGGTCCCGGCTCCGGCCGCGAGACCGCGATCCGCTCCCTCCAGGCCGCCGGCCTCGAGGTCGGCTCGATCACCGACGTCACCCCCCAGGCCTTCAACGGCTGCCGCCCGCCCAAGCGCCGTCGCGTCTGAGCTTTCAAGGGACGACGGCGCAGCCGGTTGCTGCGTCGTCGTCTCACCACGTTCCGCCCCACGGCGGGACGCGGGAGTGAGGCCGGCCCGGTCGGGCCGGCTGCTCCACCCATGAGGAACGGCGTCATATAGCGGGCGCCGCGACGAAAGGAAACCACGTGCTCATTGCACAGCGACCCACGCTCACCGAGGAGGTCGTGGTCGAGGACCGCCGCTCGCGCTTCGTGCTCGAGCCCCTCGAGCCCGGCTTCGGCTACACGCTCGGCAACTCCTGCGCCGCACGCTGCTGTCCTCCATCCCGGGGCGGCCGTGACCAGCGTCCGCATCGACGGGGTGCCCCACGAGTTCCGCACGATCCCCGGGGTCAAGGGAGGATGTCGCCCAGATCATCCTCAACATCAAGGAGATCGTCCTGTCCTCGGAGAACGACGAGCCGGTCGTCATGTACCTGCGCAAGTCCGGTCCGAGCGAGGTCACCGCCGGTGACATCACCCGCCGGCCGGCGTCGAGATCCACAACCCCGATCTGGTCATCGCCACTCTCAACGAGAAGAGGCAAGCCGGAGATCGAGCTGACGGTCGAGCGCGGCCGCGGCTACGTCTCCGCCAACCAGAACAAGGACCCCAACGCGGAGATCTCCCGCATCCCGGTGGACTCGATCTACTCGCCGGTCAAGAAGGTCTCCCTACTCCGTCGAGGCCACCCGTGTGGAGCAGCGCACCGACTTCGACCGTCTCATCGTCGACGTCGAGACCAAGGCCTCCATCACCCCGCGCGACGCCCTGGCCTCCGCCGGTAAGACGCTCGTGGAGCTCTTCGGCCTGGCCCGTGAGCTCAACGTCGAGGCCGAGGGCATCGAGGTCGGCCCCTCGCCGATCGACGAGGCCTTCCAGCAGGACCTGGCCCTCATGATCGACGAGACTCGACCTGCAGGCCCGCTCCTCCAACGCCCTCAAGCGCGAGGGCATCCACACCGTCGGTGAGCTCGTCTCGCGCAGCGAGGCCGACCTGCTCGACATCCGTAACTTCGGCGCCAAGTCCATCTCCGAGATCAGGACAAGTGGCCGAGCTGGGGCTCTCCCTCAAGGGCTCCCCGGTCGACTACGTCTCGGACGACGACTACGCCAACCCCACGTTCAGCGACGAGACCCAGGCCTGAGCCGGCTCGTTATTCACCCTAGGGAGACAACCATGCCTCGCCCCACTAAGGGTCCCCGTCTGGGCGGCAGCGCCCAGCACGAGCGTCACCTGCTCGCCAACCTGGCCACGCAGGCTCATCGTTCACGAGTCGATCAAGACCACGGAGGCTCGCGCTCGTCGCCTGCGTCCCTACGTCGAGAAGGCTCATCACCAAGGGCAAGCGCGGTGACCTGCACGCCCGCCGTACCGTGCTGAAGAAGGTGACGGACAAGTACGCCGTCTACCGCCTCTTCGAGGAGCTCGCCCCCAAGTTCGAGGGCCGCGAGGGCGGTTACACCCGCATCATCAAGACGACCCCCGCAAGGGGCGACAACGCCCCCATGGCGGTCATCTCCCTGGTGCTGGAGCCGGTTGCCCGCAAGGAGATCGTGGAGGACGCGGTCGCCACCGCCAAGAAGGCCGCTCAGAAGGCCGTCGCCGACGAGGACAAGGCCGAGAAGAAGGCCACGACCGAGGAAGGCTGAGGAGAAGGCCGACAAGGCTGAGAAGGCTGACAAGGCCGAGTACGCCGGCGCGGTCCGCCTCGAGGAGGGCGCCACCGACGCTCCCGACGACGACCACCTGGTCAAGGGCAACGAGGACTCCATGAGTACCACGTTCCCGGCTCGCGCTGGTACGACGCCACGGTCGCCGAGGTCTGGTTCGCCAGCGCCGAGGACGCCGAGGCCGCGGGCTTTCGCCCCGCCGGCGGCGCCGCCGCCCAGAAGGTCGAGAAGTGAACCAGGGCTGACGCTCTGAGCCAGAACTCCGGGGAGGGCCGGTCACCATCATGGTGACCGGCCCTCCCCGTGTTTGCGTGAGGTGGTGGCGGGCCTGTCAGACGTGGCCCTCCTCCGTCTCCTTCATCCGCTTGAGGACCTGATCGCGCTCCTTCCGGATGCGGGCGGCCTCCTTAGTTTTACCACGCCGCTCCAGGATGTTTGCGTAGGTGTTGAGGGATCTGGTGAGAGCGGGGGTGTAGGCGGCTGGGTTGTGCTTGGCCAGGGTCCGGTAGAGGTTGGTGGCTTCCTGGGCGGTCTGGAGGGCCTCATGGTGCTGTCCGTTGTCAGCTAGGCGGTTGGCGAGGTTGTTGAGGGACATGGCGAGGTCGGGGGTGTAGGCGGCTGGGTTGTGCTTGGCTAGGGTCCTGCGAATGGTGACTGCTTCTTGGGCGGTCTGCAGGGCCTTGTGCGGTTGTCCGTTGCCGTCCAGATGGATGGCGAGGTTGTTGAGGATTTGGCGAGGTTGGGGTGTAGGCGGCTGGGTTGTGCTGGCCAGGGTCCGGTAGAGGTTGGTGGCTTCCTGGGCGGTCTGCAGGGCCTTGTGCGGTTGTCCGTTGCCGTCCAGATGGATGGCGAGGTTGATGAGGCACATGGCGAGGTTAGGGGTGTAGGCGGCTGGGTTGTGCTTGGCCAGGGTCCGGTAGAGGTTGGTGGCTTCCTGGGCGGTCTGGAGGGCCTCATGGTGCTGTCCGTTGTCAGGCCTAGGCGGATGGCGAGGTTGATGAGGCACATGGCGAGGTCAGGGGGTGTAGGCGGCTGGGTTGTGCTTGGCCAGGGTCCGGTAGAGGTTGGTGGCTTCCTGGGCGGTCTGCAGGGCCTTGTGCGGTTGTCCGTTGCCGTCCAGATAGATGGCGAGGTTGTTGAGGGAGCGGGCGAGGTCGGGGGTGTAGGCGGCTGGGTTGTGCTTGGCCAGTTTTCTGCGAATGGTGACTGCTTCTTGGGCGGTCTGCAGGGCCTTGTGCGGTTGTCCGTTGCCGTCCAGATAGGCAGCGAGGTTGTTGAGGGAGCGGGCGAGTTCGGGGGTGTAGGCGGCTGGGTTGTGCTTGGCCAGGGTCCGGTAGAGGTTGGTGGCTTCGTGGACGGTCTGCAAGGCGTCGTGCGGTTGCCCGTTCTCCGCCTGGCTGCCAGCGAGGTTGTTGAGGGGCTGGCGAGGTTGGGGTGTAGGTGCCTGGGTTGTGCTCGGCCAGGGTCCGGTAGAGCTTGGTTGCTTCTCGTACGGCTTTGAGGGCCTCATCGTGTCTTCCGATATTGGCCAAGCATCTGCTAAGTGATAGTCTCCGTGAAGCATAGGTTGCTCGATCAATTTCAGAGGAGTCATCTGTCGGAGGGAGGATATTGGCTGAACATTGAGCAAGCTCGTATTCCAACAATGCGGTGAAGTATCCACTATCGGATAGAGTCTGCTGTGCCTCGTGGGCCTTGTTAGGGTCAATGTGGGGACGTACTGCGTTAACGAGTTTGGCGAAGCCCGCTGCGAGGTCTGGGCTCTGGGGGTTGACGGTCTGTGCGTGAACTGCCTGAGTCACTTCCACTAGAACATCGTTGATGATTCGTCCTACTTGCTCATTGAGGCGAGGATCTGTTGATGCGCGTTCGAGGGCGGTCCAGGTTCGAAGAGATGACGTTCCCGCTCTGCTCGGAGACAAAAGTTCTCGGAGAAGAGGTACTAGGTCGTCAGCTGCGGAGGCGACGAGGTGCTCGCCGATGCGGTCCGGCTCAAGATGTTCGCACCACAGGGCTGGTTGTCCGTTAGCGTTCATGTGGGGTGGGTAGCAGTTTCGCAGCCATCTGGCCAGGTCCTTGGTATTCTTGCCGGGATTGGCTGGAAGGAGATTGAGAAGGCTGATAGCGTCCTCCTCGTCCTGAATGTCGGTGAGTGTGGCGGCAGCCACTGCCTGGCGTGCCAGTTTTCGATTGAGATTACCCTGGGTATCGGTGGGAGTTGCAGTACCTTCTGTCTGGTGGTGTCGGTCGGCATTGACGGCGAGACTTGACGGCCAGTGTTCGGCCCAGTAGTGCTCCTCGTGGCAAAGAACTTCCTCGAACAACTCGCTCGGCGAGCAACTCTGCTGAGTCCTAGATTGGGGGCGTGCGTTCAGGAAGGCGTCGACTGTGACGAGGAGGGGCTGAGAGTACATGGGATCATTGAGTTGCTCGATAATATCGCTTGCTGGTGATGATTCTGACGGCTCAGTGAATGATCTGTACGCCGCCTCGAACAGCTCCTCTCGTTCCCTGTCGGATAGTCCTTCGTCGCTAAGAATGATCGTTGAGGCTTCGTCGAGAATGAGATTTACTCCCTCATTCTGGGATTTCTGTGGGCGAAGCGCATCGAGCCACTTGTTGGAACTTTGGTGGGTGACTGAGAGTGGTGATGGCCGCCGGACCAGGAAGACGATCCGCACCCGCCGCCTCTCAGGATCCTCGGCTGCTCGGAGAGCAACATTGATGACCTCAGTGACCACTTCCGGTCGAGCCTCGGCGTAGTCGATCACGAGCAGCAGTGACGAAGCATCGTTGCTGGACGACGTGTTGTCGGACCGTTCGATGTTCTGAAGGAACCCGGCCTGCCAGACCTCAGCACCTTGGTGATGAGTGCTTGGTGTGGTGAGACGTCGGCAGAGCTCCACGCCGAGGCGAGTCTTCCCAGAGCCGCCGTCCCCGCCCAGAACGTGGATCGCGAATCGCTCCTCGCTTCGCGCCCACGTCTCTAAGCGGGTGAGTGCCTCCGCGCGGTCGAGGAAGGGAACCGGGGTCGACTTAGCGCTCAGAAGCCGGACGATGCTCATACCTTCTGGCGCGAAGTTCTGCTGCGGTTGCGCGGGTTCCAGGGTCAGCCGTTGGTATCCAACCTCGACTGTGAACGGAAGGCGAACCGGTGGAAGTTGCTGCTTGCGTGCGGTGATGCGTTGGGTTCGCTGTCTCCGTTCCCATGTCTTCCATGCTCGCTTGCCAAGCCAGATCGCCAGAGGGAGGGCCAGTGCCGTGATGACGTACGCGACGAAGGGCTGCTCCTTCCACAAGTGGTTTAACGGGTCGAGCGAGTCGAGCCACGACTGACTTGAGGACGTCGTCGGTATGGGTGAAGGGGACGGCTCTGTCACGGTACGGACCTCGGGGAGAAGAGGAAGACTGCTGTAGGGTAGTCTACCGAGCAGCTGCTCGGTTTCTCACGGTTCTCGTACCGCTGCCACTACGGAAGAACGGTGGCCCTGACGCACAGTGCGGTTGCGTAGGTTTGTTGTGGTCGTTCCCTTCGACCTCGGCTGATGGGTGACGGGGTTGAGCCTCTGGCCGACACTGGCCGTCTGTCTCGGCTGCGACTGATCGGGGACGTACTTTTTCGACGAGAACTGCGATGTCCTCCAGATCGCTGGGGGCGGACCTCAGTCGTGTGGGGGAGAAGTACGTCCTGGGCGCAGATCGCGAGTCCCTCGATCCGCTCGGCTTCGAGTCCACCACGTGCGCCGGCGCCGCCGGGCCGGTGCCGCCCCTCAGAATCCCCGGATGGAGTCCCTCAAGGCCTTGTCCTCCGTCATGGCCTCGCTCTCTTGGCGGATGCGGGCGGCGTCGGCCTCCCTGCCCGCCCACTCGAGGACTGACACATAGGTCCGCAGCGCGCCGGCGAGCCCCCGGCTGAAGTCCTCCGGGCGCCTGCGGACCAGGCTCTGGTAGGCGGCCACCGCCTCGCGTGCGGTCTCCAGGGCCTCGCCGCGGTGACCGGCCTCGGCCAGGCGTTTGGTGAGCCGGTGCAGGCACGGGGCCAGCGCCGGGGCGTGCGTCGCCGGGTCGCGCTCGGCCAACTCCCGGCGGATAGCCGCCGTCTCCCGGATCGCGGCCAAGGCGGCGGAGCGGTCCCCGACGTCACTCAGGCATGTGGCCAGGTTGTGCAGGCAGGCCGCCAGGTCCGGCTTGTAGGCGGTCGGATCGACCTGGGCCAGGCTCCGGTAGAAGGTGACCGCCTCCTGCACCGCAGCCAGGGCCTCGTGCGCACGCCCGGCCCGGCTGAGGTTCAAGGTGAGGATGTTGAGCGCCCGAGCCAGGTCGGCGGTATGAGGGGCCGGGTTGGTACGGACCAGCTGCCGGTAGATGTCGATGGCCTCCCAGGCCATGGCGAAGGATTCCTGCAGCTGCCCGGCCGTATACAGGTAGACGGCGAGGACGTACAGGGACTCAGCCAGGGCCGGGGTCTCAGTGCTGGGGCGGCTGTGCTCCAGAGCGCGTCGAATGCTGACTGCCTCCCGTGCCGAAGCCAGCGCGCGGTTCAGGCTGCCGCCATCACGCAGGCAGGCGGCTTGAACCGTCAGGGCGTCGGCCAGGTCAGGCAGGTGGGTGTCGGGGGTGCTGTGGGCCAGAGCGCGAGCGAGGTTGGCTGCCTGCTCGCCCGCGGCGAGTGCCTCACGGTGCCGCCCCACGTCGCTCAGGCGCCGAGCCAGTGTCCCCAGGGCATGGGCGGCCTTCGGCGAGGAGAGCGTCGGCGTGCGGCGGGCCAGTCCCCGGTAGAGTGCAGCGGCCTCCTCGGCCGCCTCCAGGGCCTCGGTTCGGCGCCCGACGGCGGCCCCACATGCGGCCAGCACCTCCAGAGCTCCGGCAAGATCGCCGGTGCAGGAACCGATCTCCTCCCCATCGAGGCGGCGGTAGAGACCCACGGCCTCCCGGGCCATCTCGAGGGCCTCATCGACATAGCCCACCGTGCGCAGTCTGGGAGCCAGACGGGCCAGGTCCGCCGCGAGTCGGCGCGTGTGCACATCCGGATCAGCCCGGACCAGACGCCGTCGGACGGTGAGGGCCTGCTGGGCGGTGACGAAAGCGGCGCTGGGCCGACCGGACTCACTCAGGCAGCAGGCGAGTGTGACCAGTGCCTGAACCAACCCGGTCTCGTCGGTGACAGAATCATCCCGGCGCAGGCCCCGGTAGAGGTCCACGGACTCCTGAGCGCTGGCCAGGGCGTCACGCAGATCGCCGGAAGCGCTCAGGTCGACGGCGAGGCGGCACAGAGCCTGCGCCAGCCCGGAGGCGTGGGCGTCGTAGTCGTGCCGGGTCAGGCGCCGTCGGAGCCGGACCGTCTCCTGCGAGACCGCAACCCCCTCACGCATGCGGCGGGTCTCGCGCAGGCGGTCCGCCATGACGGACAGCCCCTCTGCCAGATCGGGCAGGTAGACGTCCGGACTGAGCCGGGCCAGGCTCCGGAGAAACTGGCAGGCCTCCCGTGCGGCATCCAGAGCCTCCCCCCGACGGCCCGATCCTGCCAGGCGCTCACTGAGTTCCAGCAGCCGACCGGCGCGAGCAGCCCCTCGGGGGCGGCGCAGGGGAGAGCAACACGTCTGACAAGCCTCAGGGGACAGGGGGAAGATGGTGTGCTCACGCTAAACGGTGCCTGCGCGCCGCCGCGATGGGGAGACATCACCAAAGGCGCGCCCGGCCAGGGGCTCCTTTAGAATCGGCGCTGTGCTGGCAGCGGGCCGGCAGGGGCCGGCGGCTGCTGGCAGGACAGGCACGGTGACGACACGGAAGGGAGTCGGTGTGGACACGCTGTTCAGCCCTGAACCACGTGGGGGTTCAGGTCGTCGCGATGCTCGCCACCTTCGTCCTGTGTCTGACGCTCGGCGCCGAGCGCCACCTGCGCCACAAGGACGCCGGCGTCAAGACGCACGTCCTGGTGGGACTGGGCTCCTGCCTGTTCACCCTCGTATCCGCCTACGGATTCGCCCCGGTCACCGGCGCGGATGTCGCGGTGGACCCCAGCCGCGTGGCCGCGCAGATCGTCTCCGGTATCGGCTTCCTGGGCGCCGGGGTCATCTTCGTCAACAACGACACCGTCCGGGGCCTGACCACCGCCGCGACCGTCTGGCTCAGCGCCGCCATCGGCATGGCCTGCGGAGCGGGCATGATCCCCCTGGCGGCCACGGCGGTCGCGCTCGACTACATCGTCGTCCTGTTCCTGGGCCCCCTCACCTCGCGCCTGCAGCGCCGCCGCGGCGAGGTGACTGTGCGCATCGACTACGAGATCGGCAGCGCCGTCATGCCCGAGATCCTCCAGGTCGCCACCGCATCGGGCTTCACCGCCACCCTGGAGGAGACCGAGGTGACCCGCGGCGAGCACGGGCGCACCATGAACGCCGTCATGCGCTTCCACGGGCAGCGGCCCCGCCGTCAACCTCATCGAGGCCCTCTCCGGGCTCGACGGCGTCGACGGCGTCGAGTGCCTCGAGGGAGGCCGGCTCGACTGAGCCCGCCCCTCCTACTCCAGGGCGCGGATGATGGCCTCAACCGTGTCCTTGGCGTCGCCGAACAGCATGGAGCTGTTCTCCCGGAAGAAGAGCGGGTTGTTGACCCCCGCGTAGCCGGTCGCCATGGAGCGCTTGAAGACGATGACCCGGCTGGCCTCCCACACGTGCAGCACCGGCATGCCCGCGATCGGGGAGCCCGGCTCCTGGGCGGCCGGGTTCACGGGATGTCGTTAGGCGCCGATGATGAGGACGACGTCGACCTCGTTGAAGGAGTCGTTGACCTCATCCATCTCCAGGACGATGTCGTAGGGGACCTTCGCCTCGGCCAGCAGCACGTTCATGTGCCCGGGCAGGCGGCCCGCCACCGGGTGGATGCCGAAGGTGACCTCCACGCCCTCCGAGCGCAGCATCTCGGTCAGCGTGGCCACCGGGTACTGGGCCTGGGCGACGGCCATCCCGTAGCCGGGGGTGATGACCACGCGCCGGGCGGACTGCAGCAGGTGGGCCACCTCGCCGGCAGTGGTCTCATGCACCGTGCCCTCCTGTCCCGAACCGCTCGAGGCGGCGCTGGTGGAGTCGGTCCTGCAGCCTCCCAGCAGCACCGAGACGAAGGAGCGGTTCATGGCCCTGGCACATGAGGTGAGACAGGTAGGGCCCCGAGGAGCCCACCAGCGCCCCGGTGATGATGAGCAGGTCGTTGTCCACCATGAAGCCGGTGAAGGCGGAGGCCCATCCCGAGTAGGAGTTCATGATCGAGACGACCACCGGCATGTCGCCGCCGCCGATGGCCAGCACCAGGTGCGCCCCCAGCGCCAGTGCGATGAGCGTCATCACCGTCAGGAAGGGCCCAGCCCGCGGCGGAGCCGGCCGGTGCCATCATGAAACCCGACCATGAGGACCAGGGGAGCCGATGAGCGCCCCCAGGTTGAGCAGGTTGCGGCCCGGCAGCGTCAGCGGGCCGCCCCGGCACCCGGCCGGCCGAGCTTGGCGGCCGCCAGGACCGAGCCGGTGAAGGTCACCCCGCCGACGAACACGCCCAGGAAGACCTCACCCAGGTGGAAGGCGCCCAGCGAGGCGGACAGGGCGTCGGGGGAGACGTAGGAGTTGTAGCCCACCAGGACGGCCGCCAGCCCCACCAGCCCGTTGAGCACGGCGATGAGCTGGGGCATCCCGGTCATGGCGACGCGCCGGGCCACCACCAGCCCGATGACCGAGCCCAGGGCCAGGCCCATGGCGATGAGCAGCAGCGTGGGCAGCACACCGCGTGCGGGGTGGTTGCTCAGGGCCAGGCCGATGGCGGCCAGCACCGCAACGCCCATGCCGACGGCGCCCGCCACGTTGCCGGCCACGGCCGTCTCATGGCGGGACAGGCCGGCCGCGGCCAGGATGAACAGGATCGCGGCGGCGATATAGGGCCAGGACCACCGGCGAGGGCAGCGACGGCACGGCGGCGATCAACGTGCTCGACGACGTGGCCGGCATCAGGATGTGAGTCATCATCTGCTTCTCACCTCAGTCCTTCGTGAACATGGCGAGCATGCGGTGGGTGACCGCGAAGCCGCCGACGATATTGATCGTGGCCAGGACCACCGCCGCCAGGCTGATGGCGCTGATGAGCGGATGGGGGTGACCGACCTGCGAGATCGCCCCGACCAGGATGATCCCGAGATCGCGTTGGTCACCGACATGAGCGGCGTGTGCGGGCGGGGTCACGTTGGAGATGACGTGGAAGCCCAGGATCACCGAAGCATGAGCACGATGTAGTGGCTCGTGGCGGCCGACGGCGTCACTCAGCACCAGGGCGGCGGCCACGAGGGTCGCGGCAGCCAGCCCAGCCACTGCCGGGAGCGTGAGCGCGCCTGGGCCCGCGCGGGCGGCCTCCTGGGCGGCCCGCGTCGTCGGCGGCCGTCTGCTCCGGCTGGCTCGCGGCGGGGGCGGCCGAGACCTGGATCGGGGGAAGGGGCCACAGGAGCTCGCCGTCGTGGGTGACCGTGATGGCCCGGACCACCTCATCGTCCAGGTCCAGGGCGAGGGTCCCGTCCTTGTCGGGGGTGACCAGGCTCAGCAGGTTGACGATGTTGCGCCCGTGAGCTCGGGTCGCTTGCGAGGGCAGCATCCCGGCCAGGTCGTGTGCCCCGACGATCGTGACACCGCCGTCGGTGGTGATCACCTGACCGGGCACCGTCAGCTCGGTGTTGCCTCCGGTGGCCGCCGCCATGTCGATAATGACCGATCCGGGGCGCATGGCCTCGATCGCGGAGCGGTCCAGGAGCACCGGGGCACGGCGCCCCGGGATGCTCGCCGTGGTGATGACGACGTCGGACTCGGCGGCCTGCTGGGCGTAGAGCGCGTTGGCCGCACTCGCCTGATCGGCGCTCATCTCCCTTGGCGTAGCCGTCGGAGGACACCTCCTGGGCGCTGGGCAGCGGCACGAACTGCGCCCCATGGAACGAACCTGGTCGGCGACCTCCGGGCGCACGTCGGACCCGCGCACCTGCGCGCCCAGGGAGCAGGCGGTCCCGATGGCGGACAGGCCGGCCACGCCCGCGCCGATGACGTAGACGGTGGCGGGCGGGAACTTGTCGGCGGCGGTCACCTGACCCGCTGAACAGCCTGCCCAGGTGGAGGCCGCCTCGATGACGGCGCGGTAGCCGGCCGAGGTTCGCCTGCGAGGAAAGCACGTCCAGGGACTGCGCCCGCGGATCCTCGGGACCACGTCCAGGGCCAGAGCGGTGATGCCGCGCTCGCGCAGCGCTCGAAGGAGCTCGGGGTGGCGCGCCGGGTCCAGCCGGCAGATGAGGACCGCGCCCCGGCTCATGAGCGCCAGGTGCTCCTCGGCGGGGGCCGAGGCGCTCACCACGACGTCGCAGCCCCAGACCCGGGCCCCGCCGGCCAGGCTGGCCCCGGCGGCCTCATAGGCCTCGTCGGGGAACTGCGCCCGCGCTCCCGAGCGCCGCGTCTCACCAGGGACCTCGTAGCCCAGGCGGATCATCCGCTCCACCGTCTGTCGGACTCGCAGCGGCACGCGGCTGATCGGCCGGCTCGCAGGGGACTCCGATACGCATAGTGCCTCCTTGCACGATGAGGGTGCCGCCGTGGACACGTCGCAGAACTTATCGGCAAGATAGAAGGTGATGCGCCCCTCGGCAAGGGACTGTTGGTGCTGAGTCGGAGATATGAGCGGCCGGGTGTGCCGCGAAGGTGGCAGCCTGCCCCTGGGGAGGGCCCCGGCGACGGACGGGTAACGGGAACTAGGGCGGGCCATGTCCCAGCAACGGGCGCCCCCGGTCATGCCGGCCTCGTTGGGGACCACGACGACGTCGTCGCCGATCTTGGCCAGGCTGGGCCGCCGTGATCCGCGCGAGTTGCCGCCGCCCAGGTAGAGGCGGTCCCACAGGTACATGGGGCGCAGGGCGTCGACGACGCGGCGCACGCGGCGCGACCAGTGGGCGTCGCCCGAGGCGCAGGCGCTCGTGCTCGCCGATGTAGTCGTCGTACGTCAGTCCCCAGCGCACCGGCCCTGGGAGACCTCCACGTGCGGGGCCAGGACGCCGTTGTCGAGGACCGCGTTGCCCAGGCCCGTGCCCAGGGGTCACGATCATCTCCAGGCCGTGGCCCGGTGACGACGCCGGCCCCGGCGACCTCGGCGTCGTTGAGGACCAGGGCGAGGATGCCCAGGGCCCTGGAGACGGCGGCGCCCATGTCGAAGCGGGCCCCAGGCCTCCACCAGGTCAGGGCAGCACCTTGGATCGCGGGCCGTCCGCGGTGATGTAGTGCGGCGTGGCGACGACGACCCCGTGGCGGATCATGCCCGGCATCCCCCACCGTCACCCGGTCCGCGCCGGCAGGCTGGGGAGGCCAGCGAGGGCGATGGTCTCCACCGAGCTCGTCCGGCGGCAGCGGGTGAGGGGTCGGGGTGCGCACGGCGCGGGAGATGATGTTGCCCTCGCGCGTCCAGCACCGAGGCCTTGATGCCGCCGCCTCCGCAGTCCACGGACAGAGTCGTTGTGCTCACGGCTGCGAGCCTGAGTGGAAGGGCGAAAGCCGATGCGGTTCAATGGGGGTCATGCCACGCATCCGCCTCGACCTGAGCCTACGACGGGACCTTCTTCTCCCGGGTGGGCCATGGCCGGGCTGCGCACCGTCGAGGGTCCTCCACCTCCCGCCCTGGCCGCACCGTGCTGCGCTGAGCCCGTCCGCCTCACCGTGGCCGGACGCACCGACGCCGGCGTCACGCCGCCGCCCAGGTAGCCCACCTCGACGTGAGTCCTGAGGCCTGGGCCGCCACTGCCCGGACGCTCGACGCGCCTCCCCGAGGCCGCCCTGCTCACCCGGCTGGCGGGCGTCCTGTGCGCGTGAGGCCCAGCAGAGCCTGGCGCGCACGCCGCGCGGCGCCAGCGACGCGTCGTCGTCACCGGGGCGTGCAGCCGTGCCGGAGGCGCTTCGACGCCCGCTCGGCGCCCTGAGCCGCCGCTACACACTACCGGATCGCCGACGCCGCCGCCCGCGCGACCCCGCCCGACGCGCCACCGTCCTATGGCTGCCGGCTGCTCGACGCTCGAGGCCATGGACGCCTGTGCCCGGCCCTGCTCGTGAGGCGACTTCCTGTCCTACTGCAAGCCCCGCAGTGCCACGACCATCCGCACCCTGCGCGTACCCTGCAGTGGCGACCGGGCCGAGCCGGGCCGGACGCAGGCCGAACGCCGGGCTCGTGACCCTGAGCGTCGTCGCCGACGCCTTCTGCCTCTCATGGTCCGCTCCTGGTGAGGGGCGGGCCCAGCCAGCCGTCGAGCGAGGGACGCAAGCGGTCACCTGGCCGCGCGAGGCTCCTGGACGCCCACGCGCGAGGCGCCGCCCCCTGTCGCCCGCCGCGGACTGACCCTGGAGGAGGTCACCTACCACCCGGCCGACGACGAGACTCCGCCGCCCAGGCGAGCGGGCCCGCACCACACGCAGCGTCTGAGCTGCTGATCCGGCGGTCAGGGGCTCGCCTGGCGCGCGGTGCGATTCACGGAACTAGGAAGCCGCACCTTTTGACCCCTTCCGCAGGGCGCCCGGTCACTGTTGGCAATCGTCGTGCAGACACGTGTGCGTGTCCGCGGTGCCGTCCCACTCGCCGGATCGCCTGTGCTCCGATCACTCACCTGACCATGGTGGTCTCGCCGAACGCGAGACGCTTCACCGCGCTTCGGCGTACCCGCTCGCCAAAGAAACAGAAGGCAACGCCCGTGCGCCGTACACACGAAGCCCGGCGACGTCGAGAAGAACTGGTGCGTCATTGACGCCACCGACGTCGTCCTGGGTCGACTCGCGGCCAGGCCGCCACCCTGCTCCGTGGGAAGCACAAGCCCCAGTTCGCTCCCCAACGAGGACTGCGGCGACTACGTCGTCATCATCAATGCCGACAAAGGTGGCTCTCACCAACGGCAAGGCTGACAGAAGTTCGCCTACCGCCACTCCGGCCACCGGGTGGTCTGACCGCCGTCTCCTACCGCGAGCTGCTGGCCACCCGCCCTGAGCGCGCCGTCGAGAAGGCCATCAGGGCATGGTTCCCCACACCAGGCTCGGTCGCGCCCAGCTCAAGAAAGCTCAAGGTCTACGCGGGTGCTGAGCACCCGCACGCCTCCCAGAGCCCGAAGACGTTCGAGATCACCCAGGTCGCCCAGTAAGCGCGCAGCGCTCGGCACCCCCGCGACAAGCAAAAGGACATATCGTGGCTGAGACCACTGTCGACATTGACGCGCTGGACGAGGAGACGCCCCTCCAGCTACACCACCGAGACCGAGGAGTCCGCTCCGGGTCGCGCCTGATCCGCACCGCCCCGGCTCCGGCCTGGGTCGCCGCAAGGAGGCCGTCGCTCGCGTGCGCCTCGTTCCCGGCACCGGCCAGTGGACGCTGAACGGCCGCTCCTGGAGGACTACTTCCCAACAAGCTGCAGCGCGCGCTCGTTCGCGCCCTTCACCATCCTGGACCTCGAGGGCCCGCTTCGACGTCGTCGCCCGCATCAACGGCGGTGGCGTCTCCGGCGAGCCGGCGCCCTGCGCCTGGGCATCGCCCGCGCGCTCAACGGATCGACCGTGAGGCCAGCCGCGCCACCCTGAAGAGGCCGGTTTCCTCCACTCGCGACTCGCGCATCGTCGGGCGCAAGAAGGCCGGTCTGCACAAGGCCCGCCGCGCCCCTCAGTCTCCAAGCGCTGATCGGGTCAGGTCCTGGCCGAGGCCGGCCGGGCCTCCCCTCCGCTACGACGGCGGTCGTCCCCTTCCTGGGGCGGCCGCTGTCGTCAGTCATGTCCGGGGTGGCGGGGGCCTCCCGGGCGGCACCGCTTCCGAGTCGATACGCAGCCGGCAGGCAGCCGATGCGCCCAGGTGAGGGGCGCGATCTCGAGCGCTGAGCCGCCGGGCCCGGGGTCGCGCAGGACATCAGACCTTGCTGCGCTGGCCGAAGGTTGGGCCCCGATGTTCGGCGCCCGTGGCAGGGGATGGTGCTGTTTCGTCACCCTCAGGAGGATTTCCATGGCTCGTCTGCTCTTCGGAACCGACGGCGTACGCAGCCTGGCCAACGACCTGCTCACGCCCGCCCTGGCCGTCCAGCTCGGTGAGGCCGCGGCCCGCGTCTGACCAGGACACGTCCGCCGCACGCGAGGCTCACGCAGCGGCCGCCCCGCGCGATCGTGGGCCGCGACACCGCGCCTCGGCAGTTCCTCGACCACGCCATCAGCGCGGGCCTGGCCTCCTCCGGCATCGACGTCACCCGCGTGGGCGTCCTGCCCACCCGGCGATCGCCCACCTGACGGCCAGCAGGACATCGAGCTGGGCGTCATGATCTCCGCCTCCACAGCCCGCTTCCCGGGACAACGGCATCAAGTTCATCGCCCGCGGCGGCTACAAGGCTCGCCGACGCCGTCGAGGACGGATCGAGGCCCTCTGGGCGAGGTCAGCGACCGCCCACCGGCGCCGACGTCGGCGCCGCGTCATCAAGGGAGACCGTCGCGGATCAGAACTACATCAACCACCTCGTCGACTCCGTCGCCACGACCTGTCCGGGCCTGCGCATCGTCGTCGACGCCTCCAACAGCGCCGCCTCCGTCGTCGGGCCCGGCCGCGCTGCGGAGCCGCCAGCGCCGAGGGTCATCGTCATCAACGCCTCCCCGGACGGTCTCAGCATCAGCGACAACTGCGGCTCCACCACCCCGAGCAGGCTGCAGAACTACGTCGCGGCGGTCGGGGCGGACATGGGTGTGGCCTGCGGCGGCGACGCCGACCGCTGCCTGGCCGTGGACGCCGACGGCAGGCTCGTCGACGGTGACCAGATCATGGGCATGCTCGCCATCGGCATGAAGGCCGACGGCACTCTCGGCTCCGACACGCTCGTCGTGACCGTCGCGAACAACCTCGGCCTCATCCTGGCCATGCGCGAGCACGGCATCACACCGTCAGACCGGCGTGGGCGACCGCTACGTGCTCGAGCGGATGCTCCAGGGCGGCTACACCCTGGGCGGCGAGCGGTCCGGGCGTCATCGACACCGTCCACGCCACCACCGGTGACGGCGTACTCACCTCCCTGCACGTGGCTGCGCGCGTCCGGCGCACCGGCAAGACGCTGGCCGGGCTCGCCAGCGTCGTACCCGCCTGCCCCCAGACCCTCATCAGCGTCAGAGATGTCGACAGGGCGCCGCCGCTCAACAAGGCCGTGCGGGACGCCGTCGCCTCCGCGGAGAAGGACCGAGACCGGCCGGGTCCTGCTGCCTCTCGGGCACCAGGCCGCTCGTGCGCGTCATGGTCGAGGCCGCGTCCCAGGAGGCCGACCGCGTGGCCCGTATCCCTGGCCGACACCGTCGAGAACAACCTCAGCCTGTGGCTGACGGCGGTTTCCTCCTGCCTTCAAAGGCATCATGCCGCGATCTATGTGCCCGCCAGAACATGGGCGGGGCACGACTCGAATCGTTCTGGAACTGCGGGTGCACGGCGTGGCCGTGTGGTGGGTGACGTCTGTGCCTCAGCCCTCCCAATGTTGTAGCGCGATCTGCTTCTGATGCATAACCGTTTGGGATGCAGCGTCTATCAAATCGAGGCGGAGCGAACATGGAACCTGCCCGACGGCGGATACCGTCTCCGCCGATCCACGTAGCGAGGACGAGACCTACCCAATCGATGTGGCCCGATCGCGCGGGCCAGGCGCGCCAGATGGTCATGCGGTTTGAGGACCTACAGGGGCGCGTGGTCGACTATGCGCTCCAGCACGAGTGGCGATCTCGGCGCGATGACGACTGGCAGCCCGTGTTTCGGATCGACACGCGTCGTGGTGCATCACTCTCACCAGTATCGGGACCGCGACCGTGAGACGTCCATCCAAGTACTGGGGAGGAACGACCATGCCTGCCATGGGGGCGTCTTGGGACTGGTCAGTACAAGCGGGTAATCGACTGGATGGAACAGCACTTCAGGCTGGCGAGATGAGTGACACCAAGACGACGCGGCGTGCGCGGCGCGCTGTGGGGCTCTTTCCTCGGTACGACTCGAGGGGCGGGAGGCGTTCAGGCGCAACCACTACCTCAGCGACACGCAGGATCATGCGGTCCCTGGTCCCGACCCATCGACTCCGTGATCGCCGATCACCTCAGACCACCGGTGCCGACACGATCGTCGCCATGTTCTTCCCCGATCGCCGGGCGGCAAGCGCTTCGGCTTTTTCAGGTGGGAGATGCCTTCAAGGCGGGCCCCGAGGTGGTGCGCTGCCGGAGGGTGACGCTGCCGGACCTCCAGGGCCCACATCGTCCATCGGGTCACGTCCCGATGGATACGATGAAGGCTCAACGTTTTACTCTTTCTGACGATGGCCTCTCGATGACGTCCCGGATTGTCTACTCTGCTCAAGCGCATGTCGTCAAGCCTTTACCGCTTCTAGCACCTGAGTCTCACCCTGAGGACCTCGC
>BNJS01003906.1_pt1 | contig 66361 bp, 99 predicted proteins | sample 8540461 | NCBI WGS metagenome assembly BNJS01 (sample SAMD00202454, study PRJDB9452) | human saliva metagenome | isolation source: human saliva | place: Japan
GAGCTCTTGTAAGACCATACAATAACTAATAACATAAAAGTGAACAGGACTAAAATACTATCCTGTTCACTTTTTTTATTTCTATGCTATCCAACAAAGCCCTCACGCGATTATATACACAAAAAATAGGACACCGTCTTACCGCTGCCCCGTCAAAAATTTAAAATTTTTATTTGATGAGTCTATTATACCAATCTTTTTTAATGTATCAAGTATAATCTTTATTTTTTGATATTTAGAAGTGAATTTTTTCTCAGCCTCTATATAATTACATAATTACGCAAAACAATAATTGCCTTTTAAATCGGATTTAGATATTGCCCCTTCTTCGAAATTGATAGAATCTTTCTTGATTATATCTATATTATCGTGAGTTCGAAGAGTTGAGATTGTAATACAAGCTAAGAAATACCAATGCATTACTCGCAATAATTCAGGATTTTTTTTGGATGCAATTATTTCATCTATTTCTTTATCTAACTGTTGCTTCAGAGAACCCTCAACTTTTTTCGAATTTTTCACTATCGTTGAAACATCTGACTGTGTCTCTACAAAAGACAATACAACTTTAGTTAAAGCTGGATATTTCTCTTCGTATTCACAAATCATGTCTTTTATTATATATTTTTCTTGGAAAAGTGTGTATAGAAGATTATATACAAACATTTTTCTTATGTTTTTTTGTATCTTGTAGATAGAAAAAAAGAAACCAAGTAATACAACAATAATTAAAAATAAAATTGTACCCATATTATTCTACCTCCTTTTATTATGAAATATTTTTTCTAAATCGTTAATTCTCTTATCTCTATTAACAATTATTTTATTGAGCTCTTTAATAACCTTGGCTTGACTGTTAAAGGTCGTCTCATAATCTTTCCGTCTTTCTTCTTGTAATTTAAAAACAAAATGATAAGCACCTAACGCCACTATAATACAGACTCCCAATGGAACATTGTACCCAAAAAATTCTTTTAATGACTCAATTATATTCATTTATTTAATCCTATTCAAAACAATCGTGAGACTAAATATAATCCCTACCACTAGTGTAGTAATCTTTTGATATTTTGTCAATACCTTTGTCAACACTTTTTCAATTTTTTTCCAACAAATAACCTCCTTATTGACAAAAAAATAAGAGGAATTTCTCCTTATTTCTTTATTATATCCATTACACCCACTCACCATTAGCATTTACTGTGTAACCATTGATTGTAGTGCTAACAGCAAGGGCACCTGAACTATAAGCATAGTACCATTTACCTCCATCTTTCAGCCAACCTGTCTTCATTCCATCTTCTTTAGAGAAATAATACCAGTCACCGTCAATTTTCTTCCATCCAACTGATCGGTTCCCTTCATTATCAATAAAGAATTTTTTGCCATCAATTACAGCAATATTGGGTGTCAGAATACCATCTTTTAGATAGTAAGTTTTTTCTTCTGTTTTGATAAATCCAATTTTCTTCTCACCATTTTCAACAAAATAATAAGTTTTATCAGCAACTTTTACCAATCCCAACTGTTTGAAGCCATCCGTTTCAAGGTAGTAGCTCTTACAATCATTTTTTTGCCATCCAGTCATATAGACAAAACTCAACCCACTACCATTGTTAAATCAAAAAAAACAGGAGATTTCTCTCCTGTTATGATTCAATTATTTAAAATTAAACCCATTCACCGTTTCCGTTTACAGTGTAACCATCTACAGTAGTGTTTACTGACAATGCACCTGAACCGTCAACGTGGTACCATTTGTCTTTTACTTGGAACCATTGGCTAGCTTTCATAGCACCTGATGCTTCAAGGAAGTACCATTTACCACCGTCAAGCAACCAACCTGTTTGCATTTCACCTGAACCGTTTAGGTAGTACCAAGTGTTACCAACTTTAACCCACCATTTTTGCATTACGCCTTCAGCGTTAAAGAAGTACCATTTGCCATCAATTTGTTTCCAACCAGTAGCTTTTGTTCCTTTTTCATCAAGAACATAGCTCCATTGACCTTTATCATCTTTAACCCATGGTGATTTAACTTCTTCACCATATGATTGACCTGGTTGTGCTGGATGAATTGTGTTGCGGTTGTTTTGAACTGTTGCTGGGCGAATTGAGAATGTTGCAGGAACATCACCAGCAACGGCTGTAACATGACCATGGTATGAGTCTTCTTCATATCCAGCTGGAACATTCAAACGATACGCAACGGCTGTACCTGGTTTAACATCTGCCAATTTAGCAACACCATTAGCATCTGTTGTTACTGATGAAACTTTACCACCAGCATTGAAATCAATAGTAGCACCCGCTACTGGTTTACCAGTTGAAAGATCGATAATTGTTACAGTAACTGTACCTTGTGTATGTGTTGGAGTACCGTAACCGTTGTCGTTAGAACCACGTGGGTTAGTAACTGGTTTAGCTGGTTTGTATTGGTTAGCTGGAGCAACTACACCATCGTGGTGTGTTGGGTTTCCTGCACTACCATCCCATCCTGACCAGTTGCCATATGCATGAACTGGAGCTGCGTTAAGAGCTGCTGCTGCAGCTACAACTGCTGCGCTTGTCAATAAAACTTTTTTCATCGTTTTATCTCCTTTGTTTTTCATTATATTATTTTCGTAAGACTATCTTACTACCATACAGTATATAAATATTTGCAGGATTTGTCAAGAGTTTTCTTATGTTTTTTAAACTTTTTACCTATTTCTTAGAAAAAAGGAGAAGAAAACTTACTCGCGAAAAAATCCCCCCTGAAATACTCTAGCCTCCAAGTTGACATTTCGCAAATACTCATCCCTCAGATGATATCTTTTATATCCAAACTATATAGATAGTTAGACAGAACTCACTTCTTTGGTATTATCTTACAAACCCTTGTAAAAGTCAAGTAAAAACGGCAAGTATTTGGATAACACTTGCCATTTCATCAACTTCCTACTATTAGATGAAAGATCGAACTCATAATAAAGCCTCAAACTCAGCAACGGTCATGCCCAACTGCTGGCTGGCAACCTCAGAGGTCAGAAGACCTTGGTGAACCATACCCAGGAAGGCAAAAAGTTTCCCTTCTTCCCTTCCTTCAACTTTCCCACGCTCTAAGCCCTTTTCCTCAGCTTGTTCCAAGGCATAGTCATAAGCCAATAATGCTTGTTCTTCTCGCATACGTAGTTGACTAAACATTTTCCTGTCCTCCTCGGACCAGCTCTTATAGTCTAGCAGTTGATCTGCTTGGCTGATGGCTCGCTCGGGTTGTTGGGTAAAGGGCTTGTTGCCGAAAAACTCCAACCACGGCTTGCGAACCTCGTCTTTGCTGGTTTCTTTGCATTTTTAGGTCTTAGTTATGATGGTCTTTCAACAGTGCCTCAAATTCAGAGACTGTCATTCCTAATTGTTCACTAGCAAATTCGGAAGTTAAAGCATGTTGGCGAACCATGTCTAAGAAGGCAAAGAGTTTTCCTTCTTCCCTTCCTTCAACTTTCCCACGCTCCAGTCCCTGTTCAATACCACGCTCTAAACCTTGTTCAAGACCCTCAGCTCGACCACGTTCTAAGCCCTTTTCTTCAGCCTGTTCCAAGGCATAGTCCTGCGCTAACAATGCTTGTTCCTCACGCATACGTAGTTGACTAAACATCTTCCTGTCCTCCTCGGACCAGCTCTTGTAGTCTAGCAGTTGGTCTGCTTGGCTGATGGCTCGCTCGGGTTGCTGGGTAAAGGGTTTGTTGCCGAAAAACTCCAACCAGGGCTTGCGAACCTCGTCTTTGCTGGTTTCTCTGTATTTTTTTAGTTCTTATTTGTGATGCTCTTTCAATAGCGACTCAAATTCAGCAACGGTCATGCCTAATTGTTGGCTAGCTACCTCAGAGGTCAGAAGACCTTGGCGGACTAGATTTGCTAACATAACAAAACCACCTTCCGCCCTAGCTGTTTCCAAGGCATAGTCCTGTGCTAACAAGGCTTGTTCTTCTCGCATACGTAGTTGACTAAACATTTTCCTGTCCTCCTCGGACCAGCTCTTATAGTCTAGCAGTTGGTCTGCCTGGCTGATGGCTCGCTCGGGTTGTTGGGTAAAGGGTTTATTACCGAAAAACTCCAACCACGGTTTGCGAACCTTATCTTTGCTGGTTTCTCTGTATTTTTTTAGTTCCAAGAATGCCATCTTGACTAGATGGTTTTCCTGACCGTTGTTTGTAATTGTTAAAACCTCACCCGTCGTATCCTCTCGCATACTAAAGCTGTGAAAAGCTAAATCATCTTGAAAGTAGTTGCTATCCACGATTGCGATAGCATATACTGGTGCGATGTGTTTATAACTATGGTGTGTATTACCTTCTCGTTGGCGAATTTTTTCTAGGTTTTGATTGACTTGACTGCACAGGTAAGCCCACAAACGATTGATGAAAAAATTCTGATGATGGACTTGTATTTCGATAATAACCTGAGTGCCGTTATCCAATTCCGCCAAGACGTCTATACTGGTATAGAAATCCTGCGCTGAGTAAGGCAGGGAAGGTAAGACATGAATATTGCTTCCCTCTAAAATCGTCACATTTTTGGCTGGTAAATCCAGCATATCGCGGATAAATTGACAAGTGATTTCTGGATTGCTAAAAATCTTCTTAGCAACTAAATCATTGGTTGGGCTGATGCCCGGATGTCTGAGAATCATCCTTTTCCTCCTTTTATTATACCATAGTCTTATACTCAATGAAAATCAAAGAGCAAACTAGGAAACTAGCCGCAGGTTGCTCAAAACACTGTTTTGAGGTTGCAGATAAAACTGACGAAGTCAGTAACATATATATACGGCAAGGCGACGTTGACGTGGTTTGAAGAGATTTTCGAAGAGTATTAAATCTAGTTTTACTAGATTCACTGACTCTATCTATTTATTCGGAAAAGAGACGAAAAAAACCTGAGAATCATCTCAGGCTTGGTCATTAAATCTTTTTCTCAATACTGAAAAGTGGAGAAAGTGGGCGTTTTTCATGGATACGGACGATAGCATCACCCAGTAGATGAGCAATCGAAATCTGTTCAATCTTATCAATCAAACGCTCTTCTGGCAGATAGATGGTATCCAAAACAACCAATTTCTTAATAGCTGATTTTTGGATATTGTCCATAGCAGGACCAGAAAGAACTGGGTGCGTACAGCTTGCATAGACTTCAACAGCACCAGCTTCCGCAAGGGCATCTGCCGCGTGACAAATCGTTCCAGCAGTATCAATCATATCATCAATCAAGATACAAGTCTTGCCTTCGACCTTACCGATGATGTTCATAACTTCACTAGTATTCATCTTATCAACGCTACGACGTTTATCAATGATAGCGATAGATGTTTTTCACAAAAATTCTGCCAATTTACGGGCACGAGTCACCCCTCCATGGTCTGGGCTGACAACCACATAGTCAGAACCAACCATGCCACGACGCTCAAAAATAATCCGCAATCAGAGGAGCTCCCATCAAATGATCCACAGGAATATCAAAGAATCCTTGAATCTGCGCAGCATGCAAGTCGATAGTCAACAAACGATCCACTCCAGCTACTTCAAGCATATTTGCGACAAGTTTTTGAAGTGATTGGCTCACGCGCTCTCGCCTTTCTATCCTGACGTGCATACCCATAGTAAGGCATGACAACATTGACAGATTCTGCACTCGCACGCTTCAAAGCATCCACCATAATCAAAAATTTCAAGCAGATTGTCATTTTACAGGCGAACTAGTTGATTGTAAGATAAAGACGTGTTTCCCACGGATTGATTCTTCGATGTTGACCTGAATCTCTCCATCTGAAAATTGGCGAACACTTGATTTCCCCAACTCTATCCCAATCTCCTGCGCCACACGTTCTGCCAATTCTTTATTAGAAGAAAGGGCAAACAGCTTTAAATCAGAAAAAGACATGATTTCCTCCGGTATATATGTATCACTTGTGCTTTTCACAAGATTTTCCATCTACCATTGTAGCGCTTTTTGCACTATTTTTCAATCAAAAATAAAAGAAGGGCACCATATTTGTACCCTTGCCATCAGTCTTTTGAGAAATATTCTAGTTCATCAACTCATTGTGCTTCTCAACAAAGCGATAAGCCTGATAAAAACCATAGAGAGTAATAGCCGTAACCACTGGAATCGCTAACGGCAACTCTGTCTCCAATTCTACAAAAGGAGAGTTAAACAGGAAGTGAGTCCCCAAGGCTAAACCTAAGAAAATAAGCCCCTGTTTCTTGCCAACTATCTGCCCTTTATAGGCTCTGTAAAGCAAGTAAACACCCACTACAGCTAGACCTGAAAAAGTCCAGTGAGAGGCAATTCCTGAGATGATACGCTCTAAAATCCTCGAAATAGTAAAGTCAAAGCCCTCTGGCAAATCTGTACGAATGTAGCCAATATCCTCAATCATTTGGAATCCCAAACCAGAAGCAATGCCTAGTAAAAACAATGATTTTAATTTTCGCACAGGAATCAAAGCTAAAACAAAGACAAGTGGCAATAATTTCAAGGGCTCTTCTACCAAAGGAGCCACAATAGCACTTTCAAAGGCATTTAAAAATGTACTATCTGAGAAAAGAACGCCCAGTAAATCATGGATATAAGTATTAGCAAAACTAGACAACCATCCTGAGAGAAACATCCCACCCAATAAAGACAGAATCAAGGCCTTCTTTGGTAATTCCCATTTTTTCCCAATACGGAAAAGGAAATAAAGAGCCGGAATCATGTAAAAGAGAGCTAGAAAGATAGAAACTCCCATTAGTCCATATTCCGCACCTGACATCGAACCATCCGTATAATAGATGGTTTCATACTGCAAACCAATACATAGCAATAAAATAAAAATAAATAAAATACTGTTTTTCTTCATACACTTTCTTTCTAAATGAATTTTTTACAATTCTACGACTGTCATACTTCCTGTATCCACATCGTAAATAGCACCAGAGATAATGACATCATCTGGTATTAGGGGCGAATCGATAAGGAGTTGCATATCCTCACGTACACTCTCCTCTATATCTTGGAAGGGCAAGAAATCCTGGTCTGACACATCGACACCTAGTTCCTCTTTTAAATACTCCTGAAAAGGACCATTTTCAAAGGTCTGAGCACCACAGTCTGTATGGTGTAACACCACAATCTCTCTTGTCCCCATTTGTTGCTGGGAAATAACCAGCGAACGAATCATGTCTTCTGTCACTCGACCACCTGCATTCCGCAAGATATGAGCATCTCCAAGTGCCAAACCTAAAGCTTGCGCAACGTGCAAACGAGAGTCCATACAGGTCACAATGGCTACTCTAGTTTTGGGTTTAAGTGGCAGATTTAACTGCCCATGTAGGGCAACATAAGCCTGATTGGCTTGCATAAACTGTTCAAAATACGACACGATTCCCTCCTTGAAAATTTGATAGTCAAATATTTCTCCTATCTTATCATTTTTAAGAGGATTTGTCACGGATTATGCAAAGACCTTTTTCAAAACTTCCTGAATCGTTGTCACGCCAATGACCTGAATTTTCTTAGGCGGAGTGATTCCTGTCAAGGAATTCTTAGGCACATAAATCTTAGTAAAGCCCAGTTTAGCAGCTTCATTGATGCGTTGCTCGATACGATTCACGCGTCGAATTTCTCCTGTCAAGCCCAGTTCTCCGACAAAACATTCCTGAGGATTAGTTGGCTTGTCTTTATAGCTCGAAGCAATAGCAACCGCAACGGCCAGGTCTATCGCAGGTTCATCCAATTTGACACCGCCAGCAGATTTGAGATAGGCGTCCTGATTTTGCAAGAGAAGACCTGCCCGCTTTTCCAAAACAGCCATAATCAAGCTAGCACGATTAAAATCAAGTCCTGTCGTAGTACGCTTGGCATTTCCAAACATGGTCGGTGTTACCAAAGCCTGAACCTCCGCCAAAATCGGACGCGTCCCTTCCATAGTCACAACGATTGACGAACCAGTCGCCCCATCCAAACGCTCCTCTAGGAAAACTTGGCTCGGATTAAGGACCTCAATCAAGCCACCTGACTGCATCTCAAAAATCCCAATCTCATTAGTGGAGCCAAAACGGTTTTTGACCGCTCTCAAAATACGAAAGGTATGGTGGCGCTCCCCTTCAAAGTAAAGCACCGTATCCACCATATGCTCCAACATTCTCGGCCCAGCCAAGGTTCCTTCCTTGGTCACATGACCTACGATAAAGATGGCGATATTATTAGTCTTGGCCAACTGCATAAGTTCAGCTGTCACCTCACGCACCTGAGAAACAGACCCCTGCACTCCTGAAATCTCAGGAGACATAATAGTCTGAATGGAGTCGATGATGAGGAAGTCTGGTTGGATGCGCTCCACCTCAGCTCGAACACTCTGCATATTGGTCTCTGCATAGAGATAAAACTCGCTATCAATATCACCCAAGCGCTCTGCTCGTAGCTTAATCTGCTGGGCAGACTCCTCCCCACTGACATAGAGAACCGTCCCCACTTGAGACAGCTGGGTTGAGACTTGTAGGAGAAGGGTTGATTTCCAATCCCAGGATCCCCACCGATGAGGACGAGACTTCCTGGTACCACTCCTCCCCCAAGTACACGGTTGAATTCCTCCATCTCCGTCTTGGTTCGATTAACGTTGATAGAAGTCACCTCAGCTAGTTTCATGGGCTTGGTTTTCTCACCTGTCAAGGACACACGCGCATTCTTGACCTCGGCAACCTCAACCTCTTCTACAAAAGAAGACCAAGACCCACAGTTGGGGCAACGTCCCAGATATTTAGGGGAATTATAGCCACAATTTTGACATACAAATGTCGCTTTTTTCTTTGCGATGATAAACCTCTTTCTATATCTCTAACTCACACTCAATCACTTGGCAAAAATCAATCTTCTCATTTGGCACAAACTGGCGCATGAGCATTCCGTGAGTTACAATGATAATAGTTTTATAATTTTTATATTTTTCCAAAGTTCTTAAAAAACGATGACGTATCTCCAGAGCTGTTTCATAGCGATAAGGAGAATCTTCAGATAAACCTCCTTGATGTTTTAGATAATATTCATGAGCTACCAATACACTAGTTAAATCAGAGTTAGTGCCATCTAAGTCTGGACGCCACTCATGAAAAAACGGCTCCACAAATAAGTCCAATCCTGTTTCAACTGCTATATAATGGGCTGTTTCTAAAGCCCTCGTCACAGACGATGAAATAATAATCTCTGCCTTTCCAAAACATGCAGTTTTAGCAACTTCTTTTGCCAGACTGCGACCTTTTCTTGTCAATGGTGCTAAATCACGACCAAAACCACTATAGAGTTGCGGATTTTCAAGTTTATCAAGCATACTATAATCTGGCTCCCCGTGACGTACAAAGATAATCTTCATTCTAGTGCCCAGTCGATCCAAATCCACCAGTCCGCACGCCGTCAGCTGCATCTCCATCTGCAATTAAGAAAGGTGCAAAGATAGCCTGGACCACACGTTCCCCAACTTCGAGAACAACTTCTTGATCTGTAATATTCTTCATCTGAGCAAAAATATGCCCTTCATTCCCAGGATTGCCATAATAATCCCCATCAATGACACCCACAGAGTTAATTAAAACCAAGCCCTTCTTACGAGGGTTTGAAGAACGATCATAGAGGTAGAGTACCTCAGTCGGCTGCATATAAGCCTTAACCCCTGTCGGAACCAAGACAATCTCTCCTGGTGCAATCACCGTACGCTCCGCCACCTTTAAATCGTAACCAGCCGCATGCGCTGTTTCACGCTTGGGCAATAAATTTTCATCTGTAAAACTAGAAACCAATTCAAAACCACGAATTTCATCATCTTCTCTTTTCTATTATCATTTATTCTAGATTATTCTATCTTATTTATTCGGAAAAAGCACGAAAAAAAGAGCACACAATTCAAATCGCTTAGGGCTGCTGGATTCCTCCCCTGACCCGCTTCACGCAGAACTGTTGCTCCACTATTAATTATATCACATTCCTATTCATTTTAAAAGCAAAATTATTTTTTCCGTCTATTTCTAAAAAAATCCTGCATAATAGCTGCGCATTCATCTTCCAAAATTCCCGTTTCAACATCCACACGATGATTGAGACGCTCATCTGTCAAGATATCGTACAAACTCCCAGCAGCGCCAAATTTCTGGTTTTTAGCCCCATAGACCACGTTTGGAATACGGGCGAGTCCAATCGCCCCACTACACATAACACAAGGCTCAATGGTCACAAAAAGCGTGCAATCAAGCAAGCGCCAGCTCTCCTCACTCAGATTCGCATTCTCTATGGCCATAATCTCCGCATGCATAACCGCTCGCTGCAGTTCCTCACGCGCATTATGCCCACGGCCAATGATTTCTCCGTCCTTGACAATCACACAACCAATTGGAATTTCATCGTGTTCAAGAGCAATCTCAGCCTCTCTCAAAGCTTCCCTCATAAAGACTTCTTTTTCTTCAACTGTATAATTCATCAATTTCCCTTTTCTTACTTATCGATTTTATTATTATATCATGAATCCCAAGACAAAAAAAGCCACCGAATGCGGTGACTTTATAGGGAGATTATTATGAAAAAGAAAAGTTTAGGATATTTGTTACAACAAGTTAGGAGGTCTTCTTGTAACTGTCTATAGTATACCCGACCTATCTTAAACAAACCTTAAAAATCTCTTAGGACCAAACACTTTCTAAAATATTTGTTTGTTCACGACCAGGACCTACTGAGAAAGTAGAAATACGAACGCCAACCAATTCACTCACACGACGAACATAGTTACGCGCATTCTCAGGAAGATCTTCCAAATTACGAACTCCAGTAATATCTTCTGACCAACCTGGCAACTCTTCATAGATAGGCTTGCAACGTTTCAATTGCTCAAGACTAGCTGGATAGTAGTCAATACGTTGACCATCAAGATCATAGGCCACACAGATTTTCACTGTATCTAAACCACTCAAAACATCGATAGAGTTCAATGAAAGGTTAGTAATACCAGAAACACGACGGCTATGACGCATCACAACTGAGTCAAACCAACCTACACGACGTGGACGACCAGTTGTTGTACCATATTCATGACCTACTTCACGGATACGTTCTCCCACTTCATCAAACAACTCAGTTGGGAAAGGACCGTCTCCTACACGACTCGTATAGGCTTTACATACACCAACAACCTTGTCAATCTTACTTGGACCAACACCAGAACCAATCGTAACACCACCAGCCACAGGGTTTGAAGAAGTAACAAATGGATAAGTACCTTGGTCAATATCTAGCATAACACCTTGTGCACCTTCAAAAAGCACACGTTTCCCGTTATCAAGCGCATCATTCAAAATGACAGATGTGTCTGTCACATATTTCTTGATTTGTTGACCATATGCGTAATACTCTTCAAAAATATCATCGAAAGCAATCGCTTTACTGTCATACAATTTTTCAAAAAGACGATTCTTTTCAGCAAGGTTACGTTCTAAACGCTCACGGAAAATGTCTTTATCCAGAAGATCTGCGATACGAATCCCAACACGAGCAGCCTTGTCCATATAAGCTGGACCAATTCCCTTAATTGTAGTACCAATCTTATTGTCGCCCTTAGCTTCTTCTTGCAAACGATCCAACTCGATATGGTATGGCAAAATAACATGCGCTCGATCAGAAATACGCAAGTTATCAGTTGTCACACCCTCCTCATGAAGATAGCTCAACTCTTTTACAAGAGATTTAGGATTTACAACCATACCATTCCCAATAACAGAGATTTTTTCAGGGAAGAAAATCCCAGATGGAATCAAGTGCAACTTAAATTTCTTACCATCGATCACAATCGTGTGACCTGCATTATCACCACCTTGGTAACGTGCAATCACTTCTGCATTCGCTGAAAGGAAGTCTGTAATCTTCCCTTTACCTTCATCACCCCATTGGGTACCTACAACAACAACTGAAGTCATAATCTTGTCTGAGCCCTCAGGCTCTTCCTTTCTCACATACATGGCAGGACTCTCACCTGCAATTATATCTTACAATTTATTATAAGAAAAAATCGCCTTTTTATCAAGAAGAAACAATGGAAAGATTTGCTATTTCCAACTATTAAAAAATGATTTAGAAAAATTACCAGCTATTTATTGTTATATTGCCATAAAAAAAAGTAAGTTTGTTCGAAATTAACTCAGACTATCTCAACAAGAAATAAAACCTTGTTTCATTATCATCTTTTCAAGATACAAACGATAAGCAACACGATAATGGTAAACGATAAAAATCCCTACGACACCCAATGCCATATCTAACTAAATAATAAATCAAAAATTTAAAATGAAAATGTTCCCATTCCCAACTATTATCAAAGAAAGTAGCATACTCTTCTTCGATACTGTCATAGAAATCAGTCATCTGATCATAAATATTTTGTAGCATAAGCATACACTCCTTTACTTTTTATGATCTTATTCTAACAAAAAATTTTAATTAATCATTAATAACTCCTGAATTGTTAAAATACCAACCTCAACAAGAGAAAAAATAGGAAAAGTTGACAGAATAGAAATAAATTTATTACCTAAATTAGACTATGATAAAAACCTTATTGACTGCGTTAAATACTAAAAGAGACTGAGGAAAAAAATCTTAAAATAAGAAAAATGCATATTATCAGATATTCAAATCTATGCAATCTTGCATTATCTATAATAGCTGATGGTATACTTAATGTTTGTATAGTCGCTTAGTTTAAAATGCGCATGTTATAATAAAGCTATGCATATCTAGTAGAGTGAAATAAGAGATGAACAAATCGATTAGGAAAGTCAAATTAATTTCTAGAAATATTTTTAGCAGTTGTAACATACTATTCTAGTTCCAATCTACTATATTGACGAAACGGGAATCGACCCCTATCTCTATCGTCCTTATAATGCACGGGCTCCTAGAGAGGAGAAAGTCTATGAAAATATTATCGGACGGCGTTTTGAGCGGACTTCAATTGTTTCAGGAAAAGTAGAGGGAGAGTTTATAGCTCCTATTTGTAAAGTGGTTCAAAATGCAACTCCTACCTACTTTGAAGAGACTTCATATTACAACTTACAACGCTAAATTAGAAGCGACTAATAATCTCATTAAACTTATCAAGCGAAATGCCTTTGGATTTCGGAACTTTGAAAACTTCAAAAAAGGATTTTTAGCGCTCTGAATATCAAAAAAGAAAGGACAAAATGTGTCCTTTCTCGAGCTTAGCTTTTCGCTTTTCTTCAACCCACTACAGTTGAAAAAGAGCCTAGATTATTAATTACATAACAAAAAAGAGGCTGAAACCTCCTTTAATTAACTACTCCGCCAGTAGGACTCGAACCTACGACATCATGATTAACAGTCATGCGCTACTACCAACTGAGCTATGGCGGAATAAAGCTAAGCGACTTCCATATCTCACAGGGGGCAACCCCCAACTACTTCCGGCGTTCTAGGGCTTAACTTCTGTGTTCGGCATGGGTACAGGTGTATCTCCTAGGCTATCGTCACTTAACTCTGAGTAATACCTACTCAAAATTGAATATCTATTCAAATCAAGAAAACACTACGCTTTCATATTCTCAGTTACTTTGGATAAGTCCTCGAGCTATTAGTATTAGTCCGCTACATGTGTCGCCACACTTCCACTTCTAACCTATCTACCTGATCATCTCTCAGGGCTCTTACTGATATAAAATCATGGGAAATCTCATCTTGAGGTGGGTTTCACACTTAGATGCTTTCAGCGTTTATCCCTTCCCTACATAGCTACCCAGCGATGCCTTTGGCAAGACAACTGGTACACCAGCGGTAAGTCCACTCTGGTCCTCTCGTACTAGGAGCAGATCCTCTCAAATTTCCTACGCCCGCGACGGATAGGGACCGAACTGTCTCACGACGTTCTGAACCCAGCTCGCGTGCCGCTTTAATGGGCGAACAGCCCAACCCTTGGGACCGACTACAGCCCCAGGATGCGACGAGCCGACATCGAGGTGCCAAACCTCCCCGTCGATGTGAACTCTTGGGGGAGATAAGCCTGTTATCCCCAGGGTAGCTTTTTATCCGTTGAGCGATGGCCCTTCCATACGGAACCACCGGATCACTAAGCCCGACTTTCGTCCCTGCTCGAGTTGTAGCTCTCGCAGTCAAGCTCCCTTATACCTTTTACACTCTGCGAATGATTTCCAACCATTCTGAGGGAACCTTTGGGCGCCTCCGTTACCTTTTTAGGAGGCGACCGCCCCAGTCAAACTGCCCGTCAGACACTGTCTCCGATAGGGATCACCTATCCGGGTTAGAGTGGCCATAACACAAGGGTAGTATCCCAACAACGTCTCCTTCGAAACTGGCGTCCCGATCTCTTAGACTCCTACCTATCCTGTACATGTGGTACAGACACTCAATATCAAACTGCAGTAAAGCTCCATGGGGTCTTTCCGTCCTGTCGCGGGTAACCTGCATCTTCACAGGTACTAAAATTTCACCGAGTCTCTCGTTGAGACAGTGCCCAAATCATTACGCCTTTCGTGCGGGTCGGAACTTACCCGACAAGGAATTTCGCTACCTTAGGACCGTTATAGTTACGGCCGCCGTTTACTGGGGCTTCAATTCATACCTTCGCTTACGCTAAGCACTCCTCTTAACCTTCCAGCACCGGGCAGGCGTCACCCCCTATACATCATCTTACGATTTAGCAGAGAGCTGTGTTTTTGATAAACAGTTGCTTGGGCCTATTCACTGCGGCTGACGTAAAGTCAGCACCCCTTCTCCCGAAGTTACGGGGTCATTTTGCCGAGTTCCTTAACGAGAGTTCTCTCGCTCACCTGAGGCTACTCGCCTCGACTACCTGTGTCGGTTTGCGGTACGGGTAGAGTATGTTTAAACGCTAGAAGCTTTTCTTGGCAGTGTGACGTCACTAACTTCGCTACTAAACTTCGCTCCCCATCACAGCTCAATGTTATAGATATAAGCATTTGACTCAGTATCACACCTCACTGCTTAGACAGACACTTCCAATCGTCTGCTTTAGTTAGCCTACTGCGTCCCTCCATCACTACATACTCTAGTACAGGAATATCAACCTGTTGTCCATCGGATACACCTTTCGGTCTCTCCTTAGGGTCCCGACTAACCCAGGGGCGGACGAGCCTTCCCCTGGAAACCTTAGTCTTACGGTGGACAGGATTCTCACCTGTCTTTCGCTACTCATACCGGCATTCTCACTTCTATGCGTTCCAGCACTCCTCACGGTACACCTTCTTCACACATAGAACGCTCTCCTACCATACCTATAAAAGGTATCCACAGCTTCAGTAAATTGTTTTTAGCCCCGGTACATTTTTCGGCGCAGGGTCACTCGACTAGTGAGCTATTACGCACTCTTTGAATGAATAGCTGCTTCTAAGCTAACATCCTAGTTGTCTGTGCAACCCCACATCCTTTTCCACTTAACAATTATTTTTGGGACCTTAGCTGGTGGTCTGGGCTGTTTCCCTTTCGACTACGGATCTTAGCACTCGCAGTCTGACTGCCGACCATAATTCATTGGCATTCGGAGTTTATCTGAGATTGGTAATCCGGGATGGACCCCTCACCCAAACAGTGCTCTACCTCCAAGAATCTCTAATGTCGACGCTAGCCCTAAAAGCTATTTCGGAGAGAACCAGCTATCTCCAAGTTCGTTTGGAATTTCTCCGCTACCCACAAGTCATCCAAGCACTTTTCAACGTGCCCTGGTTCGGTCCTCCAGTGCGTCTTACCGCACCTTCAACCTGCTCATGGGTAGGTCACATGGTTTCGGGTCTACGTCATGATACTAATTCGCCCTATTCAGACTCGGTTTCCCTACGGCTCCGTCTCTTCAACTTAACCTCGCATCATAACGTAACTCGCCGGTTCATTCTACAAAAGGCACGCTCTCACCCATTAACGGGCTCGAACTTGTTGTAGGCACACGGTTTCAGGTTCTATTTCACTCCCCTCCCGGGGTGCTTTTCACCTTTCCCTCACGGTACTGGTTCACTATCGGTCACTAGGGAGTATTTAGGGTTGGGAGATGGTCCTCCCAGATTCCGACAGGGATTTCTCGTGTCCCGCCGTACTCAGGATACTGCTAGGTACAAAGACTATTTTAAATACGAGGCTATTACTCTCTTTGGCTGATCTTCCCAAATCATTCTTCTATAATCTTTGAGTCCACATTGCAGTCCTACAACCCCGAAGAGTAAACTCTTCGGTTTGCCCTCCTGCCGTTTCGCTCGCCGCTACTAAGGCAATCGCTTTTGCTTTCTCTTCCTGCAGCTACTTAGATGTTTCAGTTCACTGCGTCTTCCTCCTCACATCCTTAACAGATGCGGGTAACAGGTAGTACCTGTTGGGTTCCCCCATTCGAAATCCCTGGATCATCGCTTACCTACAGCTACCCAAGGCATATCGTCGTTTGTCACGTCCTTCTTCGGCTCCTAGTGCCAAGGCATCCACCGTGCGCCCTTATTAACTTAACCTTATTTTTCTGACCTTTCAGTCATAAACTCTTATTAATACTACAGCGTTTTCGGTTTATTTTCTTGTTACTATTTGATATAGATATTCAATTTTCAATGTGCATTACTTGGTGATCTCTCACCAATGGAGCCTAGCAGGGATCGAACCGCTGACCTCCTGCGTGCAAAAGCAGGCGCTCTCCCAGCTGAGCTAAGGCCCCACAAGACCTCTCAAGACTAAACAAGACCAATGCGCAGTTCCTTATCCTTAGAAAGGAGGTGATCCAGCCGCACCTTCCGATACGGCTACCTTGTTACGACTTCACCCCAATCATCTATCCCACCTTAGGCGGCTGGCTCCTACAGGTTACCTCACCGACTTCGGGTGTTACAAACTCTCGTGGTGTGACGGGCGGTGTGTACAAGGCCCGGGAACGTATTCACCGCGGCGTGCTGATCCGCGATTACTAGCGATTCCGACTTCATGTAGGCGAGTTGCAGCCTACAATCCGAACTGAGACTGGCTTTTAAGAGATTAGCTTGCCGTCACCGGCTTGCGACTCGTTGTACCAGCCATTGTAGCACGTGTGTAGCCCAGGTCATAAGGGGCATGATGATTTGACGTCATCCCCACCTTCCTCCGGTTTATTACCGGCAGTCTCGCTAGAGTGCCCAACTGAAATGATGGCAACTAACAATAGGGGTTGCGCTCGTTGCGGGACTTAACCCAACATCTCACGACACGAGCTGACGACAACCATGCACCACCTGTCACCTCTGTCCCGAAGGAAAACTCTATCTCTAGAGCGGTCAGAGGGATGTCAAGACCTGGTAAGGTTCTTCGCGTTGCTTCGAATTAAACCACATGCTCCACCGCTTGTGCGGGCCCCCGTCAATTCCTTTGAGTTTCAACCTTGCGGTCGTACTCCCCAGGCGGAGTGCTTAATGCGTTAGCTGCGGCACTAAACCCCGGAAAGGGTCTAACACCCTAGCACTCATCGTTTACGGCGTGGACTACCAGGGTATCTAATCCTGTTTGCTCCCCACGCTTTCGAGCCTCAGCGTCAGTTACAAGCCAGAGAGCCGCTTTCGCCACCGGTGTTCCTCCATATATCTACGCATTTCACCGCTACACATGGAATTCCACTCTCCCCTCTTGCACTCAAGTTAAACAGTTTCCAAAGCGTACTATGGTTAAGCCACAGCCTTTAACTTCAGACTTATCTAACCGCCTGCGCTCGCTTTACGCCCAATAAATCCGGACAACGCTCGGGACCTACGTATTACCGCGGCTGCTGGCACGTAGTTAGCCGTCCCTTTCTGGTAAGATACCGTCACAGTGTGAACTTTCCACTCTCACACTCGTTCTTCTCTTACAACAGAGCTTTACGATCCGAAAACCTTCTTCACTCACGCGGCGTTGCTCGGTCAGACTTCCGTCCATTGCCGAAGATTCCCTACTGCTGCCTCCCGTAGGAGTCTGGGCCGTGTCTCAGTCCCAGTGTGGCCGATCACCCTCTCAGGTCGGCTATGTATCGTCGCCTTGGTGAGCCGTTACCCCACCAACTAGCTAATACAACGCAGGTCCATCTGGTAGTGATGCAATTGCACCTTTTAAGCAAATGTCATGCAACATCTACTCTTATGCGGTATTAGCTATCGTTTCCAATAGTTATCCCCCGCTACCAGGCAGGTTACCTACGCGTTACTCACCCGTTCGCAACTCATCCGGAGAAGCAAGCTCCTCCTTCAGCGTTCTACTTGCATGTATTAGGCACGCCGCCAGCGTTCGTCCTGAGCCAGGATCAAACTCTCATTAAAAGTTTGAGTTCTCACTCATTTCTGTCACTGACAGATTTATTGTTTTTTTCATTGTTCAGTACTACAACCTTAGTTGTAGTGCCCTGCACATTGGTTCGTCTTGTTCAGTTTTCAAAGGTCTTTGTCACTTGCTTCTCTCAAGTGACAACTATATTAGTATATCACAGTCGCTTTCGCTTGTCAACACTTTTTTGAAACTTTTTTAACTTTTTTTCATCAAATGCCTCAACCGCAACATACCATAGTCCGTACGGGATTCGAACCCGTGTTACCGCCGTGAAAAGGCGGTGTCTTAACCCCTTGACCAACGGACCAGAGTTGTTATTTTCAACTCTTACTATTATACAGGCTTTTTAAACTTTGTCAACACCTTTTTTAAACTTTTTTACTTTTTTGCATGAATTCCTAATGAGTACGGATATCAAACTCTTTAAACACAATACGTAAGTCTCTTAACACTCTTTGACGCCCTCGGAAACGTTCATTTCTTAAGACGCGTTCTAACTCTGCTCGTTGCTCTTTATTTTGTTTGTTTCTATAATCTCTTAGTGTTTCATGAAAGAGATAATAATCGTCTAGCCACAGGCCTCCCTCACTTATACGATGACTTATCTCACCCACTTCTTCATAAAGCTCTTTATCATATCTCCGTTTTTGACTTTCTTGTTTACGGAGATAATCTAGAATTCGATTCCGGAATTTTGTTTTGAAATATTTCCTTAAACGAGGGATATCTTCTACTAATCCTTCTTCTTTACTAATCAATTCATGTAGACATATCATTCCCTCTTGATCCCAGTCCGATAACTCCCACAAATGAAGGTAATATTCATTTCTACACTTGTATACAATTCCTTGGACTTCTTCATACATTTTTTTAAGCATAATCTTCCCCTTTCTAGATACAGTCTAACAGATTCAGAAACACTTTTGGCACATTTCATCCATTCTGCACCCTTTAGCTCCTCAACTGCACAAAAAAGAGAGGACATGCCTCTCTCAGGGTTATTTTTCGTCATTAATTTTTGATTTTACTTCATCATAGGATAGTGCATGTGATTCCTCTTCTACTGTTTCAGACATCTTTCCTGTTTCGTAAAGAGATTTAATTTGTGTACTATCCAATGTTTCGTATTTCAATAATGCTTCTGCAATCAACTTGTGAGTTTCACGATTTGACTGAATAATTTCAGCAGCTTTATTTCGTGCTTCATTCAATAATGAACGAACCTCTTCGTCAATTTCATAAGCTGTTTGTTCTGAAATTGATTTTTGAGGGCTTTGTGCACCAAACATGGCATGATTACCCTCATATTGTACCGGACCAAGTTTTTCACTCATACCGTACTCTGTAACCATTGCACGCGCCATTTGTGTCGCCTGTTCAAAGTCGTTTGAAGCTCCTGTCGTTTGGACATTAAAGATAATTTCTTCAGCTACACGTCCACCCATTAAGCCAGCCAATTGCTCTTTCATATCTTCTTTAGATAAAAGCATTTGGTCTTCCTTAGGAAGTGCAATCATATAGCCACCTGCACGACCTCTTGGTACAATTGTAACCTTATGGACAACGCGGGCATTCGATAAGACTAGACCAACAATGGTATGTCCTGCCTCATGATAGGCAACCAATTCACGTTCTTTTTGTGAAACTGTCTTATCTTTCTTAGAAGGACCAGCAATAACTCTATCTTCTGCTTCATCAATGTCTGAAGCATCAATTATCGATTTATTACGACGAGCGGCAACCAAGGCTGCTTCATTCAATACATTCTCTAAATCAGCACCAACAAAGCCTGGAGTTTGTTGAGCCACTAATTTCAAATCAACATCTTCTGCTAAAGGCTTGTTCTTAGCATGAACTTTCAAGATTGCTTCACGCCCCTTAACATCAGGACGGCCAACCAATACTTTTCTATCAAAACGTCCTGGACGCAGAAGGGCTGGGTCAAGTACATCTGAACGGTTCGTTGCAGCAATGACAATAATTCCTTCATTTCCCTCAAAACCATCCATCTCAATCAAGAGCTGGTTCAAGGTTTGTTCACGTTCGTCATTTCCTCCGCCAAGACCAACTCCACGTTGACGTCCAACAGCATCAATTTCATCGATAAAGATGATAGCTGGTGCTGCTTTTTTGGCATCTTCAAAAAGAGAACGAACACGACTAGCTCCAACTCCGACAAACATTTCTACAAAGTCAGAACCTGAGATACTAAAGAATGGAACACCTGCTTCTCCGGCGACTGCTTTAGCAAGCAAAGTTTTACCTGTTCCCGGAGGTCCCTCCAAAAGAACACCTGCTGGAATACGGGCTCCAAGTTTTGTAAATCGTTTTGGATCTTTTAAAAATTCAACAACTTCAACTAGTTCTTGTTTTTCTTCCTCAGCTCCAGCAACATCTGAAAATCTTACTTTAATATCTTCTTTATTTGCAGCCTTAGCCTTACTACGTCCAAAACTCATCGGGTTACGGCTATTATTTCCTCCCATATTTCCCATCATAGAGAATAGGAAGAAGAAAAGAATACCGAATGGCGCAATGGATACAAGAATATTAATCCACATACCACTTGAACTTTCATGCTTAACAGTTACTTCAGCTTTATGGTCAGAAGCAAGCTTTGCAATTCAGATACTGTCGTATCTGAAGGAAGAATGATGCTTGAAAATTTCTCTACTGTTGTAGCAGAAGGAGAAAAGAACTGAATGCCTGTTTCTTCTTTACTTGTTTTAGGATTTTTATAGACACCTGAAACTTCGATAACACTGCCATTTGGTTGGTAAGTCAATTCTTTTACATTGTCATCGGTAATTTCTTTTACCAATTCTGTATAATTAATTTGCTCACTTTTCCCTGCAACACTACCTGTACTAAAATACTGGTAGGCTGTAACTAGGAAAAAAATAAGTAATAACCATAGAAAAGGATTTTTAATTAAACCATTATTTTGTTTTTTCATTAAAAATTGTTCTTTCTAATTTGAATACACTTCTTCTTTCAATACTCCAACATAAGGAAGGTTACGATAATTTTCTTTGTAGTCTAAGCCATAACCTACTACAAACTCATTTGGAATAGTAAAGCAGGTATAGTCTGCCTCAATTTCTACAACACGCCCCTCTGGTTTATCCAACAAGGTTGCAATGTTAACAGAAGCTGCTTCTCTTTCAATAAACATATCTCGCAAATTCTTCAAAGTTTGACCTGTATCAATGATATCTTCTACAAATAGAACATGTCTTCCTTTGATATCTTGAGTCACATCTTGCTTGATATTGATGACACCACTACTTGCTGTTCCACCATGGTAGCTAGAAACCATCATGAAGTCCATTTCAATATGTGTGTCGATATGTTTAACCAATTCAGCCATAAAAGGAATAGATCCTTTTAAAATCCCAACTAAGATTGGATTTTTCCTGCATAGTCCTTAGTTAATTGAGCACCTAATTTTTTAGCAGCTTCTGTAATTTCATCGTGTGAAACGAGGATTTTTTTAATATCGTTTTCTAACATTTTTTTACCTATCTATTTTTTCTATATAAAGTACAGTGTTCATTATATCATTTTTCGTGTTTTTACTCAAATTACTGGTCGCAATTCCCAAAATTGAAACAATTTCACCAAATTGCTCAATAATCAGAGCAGATTTTCGCTTTTCCATAGGGATTTTTAAATCAATAAATAGACGTCTGAGTTTTTTTCTATGCCCATTTAGAATCAAAACATCTCCTGTTTTTCGAGGACGAATGAGTATTGATGTTTCTCGTGAAACAGGTATTTGTTGAATTGATTCACCTTCTAAAGGAAGTCCAAAGGAAAATGTGTATCCTTGATAAGTAGCCTGATTTTGATAGTGTAACACAAGTTCATCTTCCTTTTCATCAGCCTGAGGACTGATTTTACAAATCTGAAACTGTTGATACTCTTTTACTAATTCATAACCATTTTTAATCGGATGACGATACTGGCTTTTAGTTTTTAAAATCTGTCGAACTTCATCAAACTGAGCTTTTGTAAGATTCAAATCTGGAAAACGATTCAGATAAGTTTGAAGTAAAACTCTTTGTGTGGACTCAGAGTAAGACAATAGCTGCTCTACATTTTCTACATCAATATTCTTTGATAATTCAGCTATGGCTAAGTCATAATCCAAAATCTCACGTCCAATATTTAATATTGCATCTCTAAATCGAGGATTTTCTTTTTCTAATTCTGGTAAGTAAGAGTTTCGAATACGATTGCGAAAATAATGATTTTCCTTATTTGATATATCTTCAAAGTGAAAAATTGGCGGAAAGTCTTTTTTCTGAAAACGCAAGAAGGGACGAATAATTTCTATCTCTCCGACTACTTGCTTCTCCTTAATTCCTGATAGATAGCGCAAACGAGTGCCTCGAATCAAACGCATCAAAATCGTTTCCACCTGATCATCAGCATGGTGGGCAGTAACTAAAGCTGTCGCACCTGTCTTTTTCATGACCTCTTGAAAAAAATCATAACGAAAATTTCGTGCACGCGCTTCTGAAAATTCTCCTGAAAAATTGCTGATATAAATAGGAAGCTCTGCTTCAGCAGCCAACTTCCTTAATTCCTTTTCTTCCCAATCTGATTCTACTCTCTGCTTATGATTCACATGAGCTAGAATCAATTCAATTTCTAACTCTTTTTGATACGTAGATAATACCTTAAATAGAAACATAGAATCTAATCCACCAGAAAGAGCTAGCACCACCTTAGCATGTTTTTTGAAATATTCCTTCTTGAGAAAATGATTTAAAAAATCTTGTTCTCTCATTTTAGAACCTCATAAACATCTTTGGCTATCTTAGAAATCGTATCATAATCAGAATTCTTAGTGAAAATAGAAAGAATAAATGGAGAATCTGCATAGACAACACCCGTATCATGCTTAAATTCATCCGCATCCCCAATTTTATGAGCTACCTTCACAGAAACACCTTTGGCAATTCGCTGATTATCAAAATCTGTTTTAGTCAAGGACTCTAGCACAAATCCATTTTGATTATAAATAGCTTCCATGATCTTCCCGGCCATTTTAGAAGAAATCAATTTTTCTTTTGAATCCCAATCATCTCCCATAATAGCAGACATATTGGATTTGAATGTGGCATCAGATTGGTTTGAAATGTAATATCCCAATAGATTATGAGCTACATTATCAGATTCTTTTGATACTTTCGTAATTAAATCCTTTAGAGAGTATTCTTTATTATCCTCTTTTTTAGGAAGACTACCACTTCCTTCTGGTTTATAAGAACCTAGAAAATCATTGACTGCAGATACGTATTTTACAGTCGTGTCTAACTGATAAAGACCCTCATTTATTTTTTCTTGCGTATAATAAAGATAAGGTAGTTTTAAAACACTAGCTGCATACATCTTTTCATCTTGATTGATACCAGCTTCTTTTCCAGTAGTCAGTTGCTTAATATAAATAGAGAATGAATCCTTCTGATATTTTTCAGATAACATTTCTTGAACTTTACTCATCCGATTATCTTCTTCAGAAGTTGATTCCTTATCTACCCATCCAGCCTGATCAATATGTAAAAATTCTCTTCCTTCTACAAACATTGTCTTGTCAATTGATACTTGCGAATAAGCTGATAAGGATGATTTCACTTCTTTTAAATCATAAGGGCTATTATACAGTTCAAAGTCAGATTCTAACCATATTTTTTTTATTGTTGGAGTTACCTCTGATTGATCATATAAAAATCGTTTGTCCGCAGCTATAAATTGATGATTTGATAGCTTAAATACCGGAATTCCTTGTTTATTTAAGCGCCACTCGGTTATTTGGAAACTTGTTTTTGGAGTTAATTTTCCAGATTCCACTACTAAATCTTCATTCGCATAAACAGGAACCTCTCCGTAAACCATGGGAGAACTTAATTTTTCTCTAAAATAAATACCAAAGTCAGATTGTGAAAGGTAATAAATTTCTTTCGAAGTATAGACTACTTCTTTTTCTGTGCTAACAACTTTTGAAATTGTCAAAAAGCTTGGTAGCAACAAAATAATTAAAAATTTACGCATTCTTCCTTTCCTTTTCTTCTTGTAAACGCAATAATTGATTTTTATCAGCCAATTCTTCCAGCTTTTCATCTGATAAACTCAAAAATTGCTCTATTACGTCTAATAAATTTTCCATTTTATCACCTTTGAAGCAAGTCAGGAATCGTATAAACTATTTCCCTCGACTTAGAATAATAGTACTTCGCTCGTGTATATTTGGCAGCATAGTCCTCGTCTTTCAACTTAGTAGCAAATGCTGTCTCCTTATCCTTTTCATCACTCAAAGTTTGATACTGAGTTTGCAAGTCTGATAATTGCTGACGTCTTTGGAGTAATTGCTGATAACTCTGCGCTAAATTAAAAGTTGGCAAGATAAATAACAGCATAATCAAAATCAATACCCAACCCATGAAACGATTCCGTTTTTGTCGTTCTTTCATCAGATAGCGACGACGTTGGTGTTCATTTTGAATAAAAGAATTATTCAATTGTACGATATTTTTAGACATTTTCTTCTACCCGTGTTTCACTGATAATTTCATACATGCCTGCTGCATCTTCTTTTTTTGTACTATCTTTCATCTCTAGTACTTTTACAAGTAGCAACTTATTTCCAAAACGAATTTCAACTTGGTCATTAACTTTCAAATCCGTTGAACTTTTGGCCAAGATTCCATTCACCTTGATTCTGCCTTTATCTGCTACTTCTTTTGCGACTGTACGACGCTTGATAATTCGCGATACTTTTAAATATTTGTCTAATCTCATCCTTATTACCTCAACTTATTATTGTACCATTTTTATCTATTTTATAGAAGAAAAATATCAAATGGAATTTTCTTCCTTCGACTCTTTTATCTCTAATAAACTTTCTCCAAAAATCAGCACACCTTCTAAAATTTCATAATCTTTCTTATTTTGGACATCAAATACAAGCTCCATTAATCCCTTATTCTCAGTGATGCCTGCTTTTAAGTTCGTTGCGGATAAAGCTTTAAAATAATCTTGAGCTAAAAACAGTCGTTGAGTGACTTTTTCAAATTGAACTGTAATTTTATTATCTTTTCTTTCCACACGTTGAACAAAGACCTTGTCCAAGTATGATTTTACCAAACCAATCTCTAAAAGATAAGCAACTACATCTGGGTACTCTCCAAAACGGTCTATCAACTCCTCTTGTAACTCTTCATAATTGACACGATTGTCAATTTGACGAATTTTCTTGTAAATTTCAATCTTATGTCGTTGATCAGAAATATAAGTATCAGGAAGATAGGCATCAATTTGCAAAATCAACTCAGCATTCCCTTTGGTTCTTGTGTTAGTGTTAGCATTACCATTTCGTTTAGCAATAGCTTCCTCTAGTAACTGCGAATACAATTCAAAACCAACAGAATCAATGAAACCAGACTGGTATTTCCTAGGAGATTCCCTGCTCCACGAATCGAAAGATCTCGCATAGCAATCTTAAATCCAGATCCCAATTCTGTAAATCCTTTAATCGCTTCTAATCTCTTCTCGGAGACTTCACTGATTGATTTTTCTGGACGATACATGAGATAAGCATAAGCAATACGATTACTACGACCGACTCTTCCTCTTAACTGATACAAGGTTGACAAGCCCATATGGTCCGCATTTTCAATAAATAAAGTATTGGCATTTGGAATGTCCACCCCTGTCTCAATAATGGTAGTTGTCACTAAAATATCATACTGACCTTCAATGAAATCCAGTAGAGTATTTTCTAACTGAATCTCACTCATTTGCCCATGAACATACCCAATCGAAGCCTCTGGAATCAACTCCTGTAATTCGGAAACCTTCTGGTCAATCGTGTCAACTTTGTTGTAAAGGTAGTAAACTTGACCTCCACGCTCCATTTCACGCAAGACAGCATCACGAATGACACTATCATTCTTTTCTAAGACATAGGTTTGCACTGGATAACGATTAGTCGGCGGAGTTTCAATAACAGACAAATCCCTGATTCCCAACATAGACATATGGAGGGTACGAGGGATTGGAGTAGCGGTCAAGGTTAGGACATCCACTTGTTTCTTCAATTCTTTCAAGGTTTCCTTATGCTTGACACCAAATCGCTGTTCCTCATCAATAATCATCAATCCTAAATCAGCAAACACAACATCTTTTGACAAAACACGATGTGTTCCAATCAAAATATCAACTTGACCGTTTTTCAATTTTTCAAGTGTTTCGGTCTGCTCTTTTTTACTTCTAAAGCGACTCAACACATCAATATTAACTGCAAAATTTTGGAATCGTTCCTTAAAATTAGTATAGTGCTGTTGCGCTAAAACCGTCGTCGGAACTAAGACGACAACCTGTTTGTGATCATTGACTGCCTTAAAGGCTGCACGCATAGCAACTTCAGTCTTTCCAAAACCAACATCCCCAACTAAAAGTCGATCCATTGGCTGAGAAGCCTGCATATCTCTCTTGATTTCCTCAACACTACGAAGTTGATCATCCGTTTCAACATAAGGGAAGGCATCATCAAAAGCATGTTGATCCTCATCATCAGCTGAAAAAGCAAAACCCTTCAACTGACTACGCTCAGAATAAAGTTTGATTAAATCGTCAGCTATATCCTCTACCTGGTTCTTAACTTTTTGCTTTGCTTTTTTGAAATGACCATCATTTAATTTATTGAGTTTAGGTGCTTTACCGTCACTTGAAACGTATTTGGAAAGTAGATGAATCTGTTCCACTGGGATAGAGATTTGATCCCCATTTTGGTATTGAACACTGACATAATCACGGTGAATCCCTTTGATTTCAATTGTTTCAATCCCTAGATATTGACCAATTCCATGGATATGGTGAACAACGTAATCTCCTTTTTCAAGTTCATTGTAATCTTTTAATCTCTCTGCGTTTGAAACATGTTGTCTTCGAAAACGACGTTTCAATTTCTTTTGAAAAATCTCATGTTCAGTTATCAATAAAATCTTTTCATCTACAAAATGAAAACCATGTCTGAGATTACCCTCGATTAAGTTTACAGATTCTTTACAAATACTTGACTTATCTCTGGAATCCAATTTAATCTGATATTCCTCTAAAACATCCTCCAATGTTTTACTTCCCATTGAATTGCTAGACTGCAGGATAATAGTATAATCCATTTTTTTATATCGCTCAATTTCTTCTTTTAGAAAAGAAAATTGATTGAAAAACTCCTGCATAGGATATTGATTAAATTGATAAATTTGGTCAAACTTGAGATTTCCTAACCCCTTTTTGCAGATTAGAGAAAAAAAGGTCACTGGGACTTTGTTTTTTTATAGATTTTGCTCAGTATCAGCAAAATACTGCATCTCAGAAAATGCTTTTACTATTCTGTAACTCTTCTGTAAAGTATTGCGCTAATTCTCTTTCAAAAGACTTCATACTGATTCATCAATTTTTGATAATCATCAAAGAATATTGGGATATCTTTTTCAATATAGTCAAAAGACAGTCCATATCTTGTCATAACACAAAGATAAAAAAATTTCCGAGAATCTAGAATGAATTTGTTTTTTTGGTGAAAAACTTGAAAGAATTTCTTCTAAGTATGATTTTTAAAATAGGTGATAAGGTTTTTGAAATTTGTTTTTCTAAAGCTGACTGACCTCGTTGATAATCCTTTTTCTCTCAAAAAGTATATCACTAGCTGGAAAGATGGTGAGTTCTGTCTGATTTTCTTTCGATAATTGTGTTTCGACTTCAAATGACCTAATACCATCGACTTCATCACCAAAAAACTCAATTCGGCAAGGTTCTAACTGGGATATTTCAAAAATATCTAAAATATCTCCTCGCAGACTAAATTCTCCTTGAGTTTGTACTTGTGTAACTTTTCGATAGCCTATTTCTTTTAACTGATGGATAAGTGCGTGTTGGTCATATTCTTCACCAACTGCAATTTTTATAATACTTTCTTTAAATACAGTTGAAGAGGGTAAAATCAGTCGACTTGCTGCAATATTACAAACTAAAATCCCTTTCTTAGATGAATCAGTCAAAAAACGCAAGGCTTCAACCCGTGAAATGATTTTTTCTTGTGAAGACATCAAAAACTCGACCATAGGGGAGTCATCTACCAAAAATGGATAGACAAGTTCCTCACCCAAGATAGAGATAAGATCACTAACAAGTCCTTCTGCTTCTCCATAAGTTGACGTCAATAACACAATCTTATCTTTCTGTCTCAAACTACTAGCAATTGCTAAAGCTTTTGTAGAAGTTGACAAGCCTAACATTAATTGTCTTTTTCTTATCTGTTAAATTTTTGATGCCATTTTTTTGATCTGATCATTTTTCTGAGAATAAATCTAATAAGGTCACCATTTATCCGTTATACCTCTGCATCGTTTTTCTCAAAAGTTTTTTTCTCTTGTAAATAGTAGTTTACAGAATCGTCAACTTTGTCAATAGACTGTAAAAATACCAATATAATCATCCTTGTCAAAACTTACTCAAAACATGGTTAACAACTGACATGCCATTTTTTTAGGTCTTCCGATTCCAATCTTAACACGATTAAAGGTCTGAGTTCCCTATATGTTGAATAATAGACTTGATACCATTATGACCACCTGCGGATCCCTTTGCTCTTAAACGAATCTTTCCAACTTCCATGTCAAGATCATCGTAAATGATGAGTAAATCTTCAATATTCAAACCATAGTAAGTCAATAAAGCATGAACTGCTTTTCCACTTTCATTCATAAAGGTCGTTGGTTTGACAAGATAAATTTTTTTCTCCATTTAGGAAAAAAAGGATGCTAGGTCAGCTTGAAATATCTTATCATGTGTAAAAGTGACATTTCTGTTTTCTTCGCTAGTTGGTCAATCAACATAAAACCAACATTGTGTTTTGTTTCAAAATATTTATCCCCTGGATTTCCCAAGCCTACAAGTAATTTGGTCATTTATTTTTCCTTTCAAAAGCCAAAAGGGTTGGAATTTTTTTCCAACCTAATTGACACTATTTATTAAATTTTTTTAGACATTAAAGCGGAATTCCATGATATCGCCATCTTGAACGATATATTCTTTTTCCTTCTTCACGCAAGCGTCCAGCTTCTTTTACGGCCTTTTTCAGATCCCGTATTTCACTAGATCCTCATATGACATGGTTACTGCACGAATAAAAGCCTTTTTTTCAAAGTCTGAGTGGATAATACCAGCTGCTTGAGGAGCCTTCATACCACGTTTGAAAGGTCCAAGCGCGAACTTCTTTTTCACCAGCTGTGAAGTAAGTTCCCAGTCCAAGCAAGTGGTAAGCTGCACGAGTCAACTTGTCAACGCCTGATTCTGTCAAGCCAAGTGCTTCAAGAAACTCTTGCTTATCTTCATCGTCTAACTCAGAAATTTCTTCCTCAGCACGCGCAGAAATAACGACTACTTCAGCATTTTTCTGTCGCTGCGAAATTCACGAATTTGTTTGACATAGTCGATAGAGTCAGGGATCTGAAACCACATCCTCATCCACATTGGCAACATAAAGAACTGGTTTAGTCGTCAACAGGAAGAGACCTTTGACAACTTTTTGTTCTTCATCTGTAAATTCGATGGTGCGAGCTGATTTTCCATCTTCAAGGACTGGTTTAATCTTTTGAAGAACATTAAATTCTGCTACTGATTCTTTATCTTTTTGCGTACGTGCCATCTTTTCTACACGCGCATAGCGTTTATTAACTGATTCTAAGTCAGCAAGAATCAACTCTAGGTTAATGGTATCAATATCTGCAAGTGGATCCACAAAGGCATCTTCACGTCCTTGCTCACGCATAACATTTTTCATCATCAAAAGCACGAACTACATGAACAATCGCATCTACTTCACGGATATTGGCCAAGAATTTATTCCCTAGCCCTTCTCCTTTTGAAGCTCCTTTTACAATCCCTGCAATATCTGTAAATTCAAATGTTGTTGGGACTGTCTTTTTAGGAGTAATCATTTCAGTTAGTTTTTGTAGGCGTTCATCTGGAACTTCTACCATTCCAACGTTTGGATCAATCGTCGCAAATGGGTAGTTTGCTGCCTCTGCTCCTGCTTTTGTAATTGCATTAAATAGTGTTGATTTACCAACGTTTGGCAAACCAACGATACCTGCTGTTAAAAGCCATATTTTTCTCATTCTCCGTTTTTCATTTCAATCCCTAATATTATAACACAAAAAGGGAAAACTTGCTAACCCTCTAACTAAGGGTTCTCAGTCAATAATTTTTATTCATTTTTTTCGATCAAAATCATAGCGTCCCCATCATGACAACATGGTCACAATTACTGCATTTTGAATTTTGATATCTGCTCCCTACACGTGTAATTTCCCAACGATTTGCTTTTTTTCCTGTTGACTTGATTGTGCAAGCATGTGGTTTTTTCATCTCAACAAAATTTCCAACTTGATACATACTACTCTCCTTTTTCTTTTTCGATTATATCATAAAAAGAGGCGAGCTAGGCTCAACCTCTTTCACTTAATTTGTACGAACTGGTGTAATGAGCTGCATGAAGTCCTCGTCAGTGTCTGCTGGCACAAGAGTAAATGGACGAACAGCTGAGATAAAGCTAATGGTCACCTTTTTCGCTATTTAAAGCTTTAAGAGAATCAATCAAGTAAGTTGGGTTGAAACTAATGGTCAAATCTTCACCAGTAACCTGATCAGTATCGATTTCTTCGTTTACTTTACCAACTTCTGGAGAGTGAACATGGGCGCTAACAATCCCATCTTTAATTTCAAGTTTCACAGTACCATTTTGAGTAGCACTTGATAAAAGACGAGCACGCTCCATTGACTGGCGTAAGTTTACCACATCAAAAGTAATAGTAGTATTAAAGTCTGTTGGAATCAAACGATCTGTATCAGGATAGTTTCCTTCTAGGAGACGAGTATAGAAGCTAATATTTTCGCTTCTAAAGAGGATTTGGTTATTGGCAAAGAAAATCTCTACAGTTTCGATATCATCTGTAAATACCGCTGAAAATTCGCGTAGAGAACGGCTAGGAATGACAACATCAAAATCATCACTATTTTTCTCAAGCGTTAATTTTTTCTGGCTTAGACGATGAGAGTCTGTTGCCACTGTTTTTAGCTCCTTGTGTTGACTCAATACAAAATGAACACCTGTTAAAATTGGACGACTTTCTTGTGTACTTGCAGCAAATGCTGTTTCATTGATAATTTTCTTGAGTAATTTTGTTTCAAGAATTAAAGGAGTGCTTGCTGAAATTTCTTGGATTCGTGGATATTGTTCGCTATCTTTTCCTTTTAGGGTAATTTCTGATTTGCCACTGGTTAAAATAATTTGATTTTGTTCAATTTCTTTAAAATCAAGAGTCACATCAGGTAGACTAGATACCACATTGATAAAGAAAGAAGCTTCAAGAAGGATCGAACCTAAAGAAGTAATTAACAAACCAGCATCTTCATTTTTTTGAGAAATAAAATTTTTCAATTGAAATTTGACCATTTGAACCAATTAAAGTAACACCTTCATTGGTTACGTCAATTTTTACGGTTGATAAAAATAGGAATGGCATTTTTTAGAACTAATAGCTCTCTTAGTAGTATTTAATGCTTGTAGAAATAAATTTTTATTAATTGAAAAATGAATCATGGATTCTCCTTTATTTATTTTTTTAGTATTAGAAGGATAATAGTAATAATAGAGTCTGTGAAATCTGTGGAAAACAGACTTTAAAAGCAAGTCATATCAAGTTTTTTTGGATTGTTTTAAAAAAATGTGGATAAAAAAAGATAAAAAAAGCGAAAGTTATCCACAAGTTATTTTATTTTCTTTTTGATTGATTCAATTTCTAAACGTAAATTATCGTCTTCATCAATCAAAGATTTAATTTTTGCATGGGCATGAATGACTGTTGTATGGTCTTTTCCACCAAATTCCTTCCCAATTTTTGGAAGACTATTATCTGTTAGTTCTCTAGATAAATACATGGCTACTTGACGGGCTAAAACAATATTTTGAAGGCGTCTGCTTCCCTTCATTTCTTTGACACTAACTCCATAGAAGTTACCAACTTCATTTTGGATTTTGTCAATTGGGATGACGAGCATTTGGCTAACATCTTGTTTGCGAGCTCTAATAGCTTCTGCAGCAATATCAATAGTGATATCCTTTGATTTTTCTTTTACTCTGGCAACTAAAGTGATGTCGTTGATTGCTCCCTTCAAGATCTCGAACATTTGAATCAAATTGACCCAGCTAGGTATTCTAGAGTATCACTTTTGGAAATTGTAGTCTCAAATGTTCCGTTTTACTTTTGTAAAATGGCAATACGTGTTTCAAAAGTCAGGAGGTGTGATAGTTTTGTGTTAATCCCTCAACTAAAGCGCGTGACAAGTCTTTCCTCAAGCCCTTCTAGATGTTTTGGACTTCGATCACTCGTTAGGACAATTTGTTTTTGCTTGTCGTGCAGTGCATTAAAGGTATTGAAAAATTCTTCTTGTGTTGCAACTTTTTTACCACTTAGAGATTGTATATCATCAATCAATAAAAGATCAAGGCTACGATAGGTCTTTTTAAACTTTTCCATCTCCCCAAGTCTTAGGTGATCAAGAAAGTCATTAATAAAGCTTTCAGCAGGGATATATTTAACACGCGCATCAGGAATGTTTTTTAGAATTTCATTTCCAATAGCGTTTAATAGGTGAGTCTTACCAAGCCCAGGTCCTCCATAGATAAAAAGAGGATTATAGGTCAGAGCCAAATCTTCAGAGACAGCCAAAGCGGCTGATACTGCCCAAACATTTCCATCCCCTTGAATAAAATTATCAAAGGTATACTTTTCTTTTAATCCAGTATCCGAATAAGGAATAGATGCTAACTTTGGACTATAGTCATAAAGAGTTGAATTTGTAGCTTCTTCAACTTGTGAGATAGTCGTATCTTGAGGTTTGGTGAAAATATAGTGGGAGTTATTTCAGCATCATAAATTTCAAAATCCAGCAACTACAATAATATCTTTTTAGTTGTTTTTTTCCCAGACCATTTCCATTTCAGATCGTGGTAAAAATATAGTAGCAACATTTTCCTCTACCTTGATGAGTTCAGCTTGAATAGCATAGAAATCATACATGGATCGAGTCAGTCTTTCTTGAGCAAATTCTAATATACGATTCCAAAATTGTTTTTCTTTCAATCCTTTCTCCTCCTTTACTATTTAAAAGTTTAATGCTAGACTTATTTTACCATAGATAGCAAGAATTTTTCCACAAGCTGTGAAAAAAATAATCCACAATGTTATCAAGTTTTATCCACAGGTTGGGGATAAAAGTCAGAAACTATTGATTTATTAAGCTTTTTTTATTGAAAAAAATAGTGGATAACCTTGTGAGATAAAAAAATAAAAGAACAGCCTTATTTCAGGCTGTTGATAATTCTACTGTATTCTTCTTGATTTGAAAAAGAAATAATGATTTTTCCACTATCTTTTTTAGACAGTTTGATTTCTACATCTAATCCGAGTAGTTTTTTTAACTGTTCTTCTTCATTTTGTATGAAATGATCATTTTTTGCAGTTTCTTTTGTTTTTTCTCTGTCAGAAGAGCTTCTAACTTCCTTACAGAAATGTCTTCCTCTATGATTCGTTGAAAGAAATAGTCTTGTTGTTCCTTATTCAAATCCAACTAGCGAACGCGCATGAGCTTGTGATAGTTTGCCATTTTCTACTTCTGAGAGGATCTGTTCTGGCAAGGAAAGCAAAGCGAATAGAGTTGCTGATATAAGGACGAGACTTGCCCATTTTTATCTGCAATTTCAGCATGGGTAAATCCTTTCTCTACAAGAGATTCATAGGCGCGTGCTTCTTCTATTGGATTTAAATTTTTCTCTGTAAATTTTTCAATGATGGACTGAACCATCATCTCTTGGTCTGAAAGCTGTTTAACAACAGCTGGGATAGACGTTAGACCAGCTAAAAGTGAAGCCCGATAGCGTCTCTCTCCTGCAAGGATTTCATAACCAATAACAGGAGATTGACGAACAATAATCGGTTGAATGACCCCATTTTTCTTTTGATAGACTGTGCTAGTTCATGTAGTTTTTCTCCATCAAATTCTTTTTCGAGGTTGATAGGGATTTTTTTGTATATCCGTGATAGAAATCATTTCAAATTTTTTTCCATGATTCTACACTAACACATCTTTTTCTCTTATGTAAAGCTTTCTTTACATAGATGTCAATTAAGATTCTAAATCACCTGAACTCTTGTCAAGTTTAATAGATGTAGTTTCTTCTTTACCGTTACGATAGTAAGTTATCTTTAATGGTGTCTCCGATAGAATGATTGTAAAGAGCACTTTGTAAGTCTGTTGATGAAGCAATCTCTTTGTCATCTACTTTTTGTAATAACATCGTATTTTTCAAGGTGACCATTGGCAGGCATATTACTTTGCACAGAACGAACAACTACACCAGATGTTACACTGCTTGGAATATTCAGTCTTCTAATATCACTTGTATTAATATTTGAGAGATTGACCATTTGGATGCCCCAAAGCTGGACGAGTCACTTTTTCCGTTCTTTTTCTAACTGTTCAATAATATTGATAGCATCATTTGCAGGGATTGCAAAACCAAGACCTTCTACAGATGTTCCTCCATTTGTGGCAATTTTACTTGAGGTAATTCCGATAACCTGTCCTTGAATATTGATCAGTGGGCCACCAGAGTTACCTGGGTTAATAGCAGTATCAGTTTGGATGGCTTTTGTAGAAATGGCTTGTCCATCTTCAGATTTTAAAGATACATTTCGATTAAGACTAGATACGATACCTTGAGTGACAGTATTTGCATATTCAGAACCTAACGGGCTACCAATGGCAATAGCAGTTTCTCCTACGGTTAACTTGCTAGAATCACCAAACTCAGCTACTGTTGTCACTTTTTCTGAAGAGATTTTGACGACAGCAATATCAGAGAAAGTATCAGCTCCGACGATTTCTCCAGGTACTTTAGTTCCATCTGACAAACGAATATCTACTTTGCTGGCACCATTTATAACGTGATTGTTGGTGACGATGTAAGCTTCTTTTGTCATTCTTTTTTTATAAATAACCCCAGATCCTTCACTAGAGATTTGTTGAGAATCTGTATCAGTATCATCATTACCAAATACGCTATTTTTGTCTGTTTGCTGAATAAGTAATAACAGAAACAACAGCATCTTTTTACTTTGTTAACAGCCTGTGTTGTTGAATTTTTCGTTCTTATAGGCAGTCTGTGTAATAGTGCTATTGTTGTTAGAGTTACTTACACCACTTTTTTTGAGTTAGTTGAGTTATTGAAAAACTACCCAAGGCTCCACTAAAAAAAGCTAATGACGATAACGACTAATAATTGAAACCATTTTTTTGTAAAATGTTTTTTTAGATGTTTCATATTTGCCTCCATATGTTTGAAATTACTGAAAGTATAAACTGACTAGCTTAATTATAACTTAAACACAAAAAGTTTTTTTCACAGATTGTGGATAACTTTTCAAAAATCTGTGGTTTTCTCGGCTAAAAATTAACCTTTTTATTTTTGTGAATAAGATGTGAAAAAAATAGAGAATATGTTAGAATAGAGTCATGAAAAATTAAAGTTGTAACAGTTGGGAAACTGAAAGAAAAGTATTTAAAAGATGGTATTGCAGAGTATTCAAAACGAATTTCTCGATTTGCTAAGCTTGAAATGATTGAGCTAGCAGATGAAAAAAACACCAGATAAGGCTAGTGAGTCAGAAAATCAAAAGATTTTTAGAAATAGAAGGTCAGAGAATTTTTATCAAAAGTTGGTGACCGTGATTTTGTTATTGTGTTAGCTATTGAAGGGAAAAACTTTTCTCCTCAGAAGAATTTAGTAAGCAGTTAGAAGAAGCTTCTATAAAAGGATTTTTCTACTCTTACCTTTTATTATTGAGGGAGTCTAGGGATTAGTCATCAGGATGTAAAAAGAGAGCCAATCTTTCTGTTAGTTTTGGTCGTTTAACCTTGCCCCATCAGTTAATGAGACTAGTCCTTGTTGAACAAATCTATCGCGCTTTTTACGATTCAGCAGGGATCACCCCTATCATAAATAGAAAAATTGACTTTTCAATTGAATTTTTTTGGTAGAATAATTGTATTAGGTCTCATAGCTCAGCTGGATAGAGCATTCGCCTTCTAAGCGAACGGTCGCAGGTTCGAATCCTGCTGGGATCAATATAGTAGCAAAGCTGGGAATTTTTCCCGGCTTTTTTTCTTAAAAAAAGTACACTTGGGGAGAAAAAAATGACAGTTGAGAGAATTTTTATCTAAAACGAAAATTCCATTTTGTATAATAGTTTTTTTGTAAGTTAGCTTACAAGAAAAAAACATTTTGAGGAGATTTTATTATGAAAAACACAGTTAAATTGGAACAGTTTGTAGCCTTGAAGGAAAAAAAGACTTGCAAAAAGATTCAAAGGTGGGGAGATGAGGAGAATCAGATAATACTGTTCTTTAATTTTCTTTAAAAAGAAGATAAAGGAGTAGAAGAATGAATTTTTTTCTTAGTAGTAGATTTTGATATTATATTTTTTTATTATTAGTCACAGTTACAGTTTAATTTGTAAAGGTCAAAATAAAATAGCAAAAAGAACTATACGTTTTTTTGGTGCTTATACATTACTAGTAGAAATAGTACTTTGAACTTTCCCTTTTATCTTCTAAATTTAGATGGGTTAGGGATTGCAACATTTTTTTATTTCCTTTGGGCTTATATTCCTATTTTTCGATGGATTAAAACAGTATGAGAGGGATAGAGGACTATTCCTAAGTTTATTACTATCTCTTTTATATGAGAGCACTCATAACTTTTCTGTCCGTAACTTTTCTCCTCTATAACAGGAGACAATTTTGTTTTACAATATCATGACCCATTCTTTTTCGTTGTAACGGTGTTGACTTATGTCGTTATCGTAACAATCATTCGTTATTTCCACTTGGAACTAACCTATTTTGACAAAGACTACCTCTATCCTTTCTTGACAAAAGTATTTTTTGCCTTACTACTGCTACATATTGTATCTTTCGTTTCAGATATGGTAAGTACGATTAAACATTTGAATAGTTTTGGAAGTATTTTGTCATCTATTGTCTTTATCTCTCTCCTTTTGACCTTCTTTGCAATGAATTCGCATAAAGAACAAATGGAGAAAGAGATTGCTTTGAAGCAGAAGAAATTTGAACAGAAACATTTACAGAATTATACAGACGAAATTGTTGGCTTGTATAATGAAATCCGTGGTTTTCGACATGATTATGCTGGAATGCTTGTCAGCATGCAGATGGCAATTGACAGTGGTGATTTACAGGAAATTGACAGAGTTTACAATGAAGTTTTGGTCAAAGCCAAATCATAAACTGCGTTCAGATAAATACACTTACTTTGATTTGAACAACATAGAAGATTCAGCTTTACGAAGTTTGGTTGCTCAGTCAATTGTTTATGCTCGAAATAATGGTGTAGAGTTTACACTGGAAGTAAAAGATACGATTACCAAGCTCCCAATTGAACTATTGGATTTGGTTCGTATCATGAGTGTTTTATTGAACAATGCTGTCGAAGGATCAGCTGATAGCTATAAAAAACAAATGGAAGTAGCAGTTATTAAGATGGAAACTGAAACAGTTATTGTGATTCAGAATTCATGTAAAATGACGATGACTCCTTCAGGAGATCTATTTGCTTTAGGATTCTCCACTAAGGGAAGAAATCGCGGAGTAGGATTAAATAATGTGAAAGAACTACTGGATAAGTACAACAACATTATTTTAGAAACAGAGCTGGAAGGCAGTACATTTAGACAAATCATTAGATTTAAGAGGGAATTTGAATGAAAGTTTTAATTTTAGAAGATGTTATTGAACATCAAGTGAGACTAGAGAGAATATTGGATGAAATTTCGAAAGAATCGAATATTCCAATATCATACAAGACAACAGGAAAAGTTCGTGAATTTGAAGAATACATTGAAAATGATGAAGTAAATCAGCTTTATTTCCTAGATATCGATATTCATGGAATTGAGAAAAAGGGATTTGAGGTTGCTCAGCTCATTCGTCATTACAATCCTTACGCTATTATCGTCTTTATCACCAGTCGATCAGAGTTTGCGACTCTGACATATAAATACCAGGTATCAGCCCTAGATTTTGTTGATAAGGATATCAATGATGAGATGTTTAAGAAGAGAATTGAGCAAAATATTTTCTACACGAAGAGTATGTTACTTGAAAATGAAGATGTTGTAGATTATTTTGACTACAATTACAAGGGAAATGATTTAAAAATCCCTTACCATGATATTTTGTATATTGAAACGACAGGAGTCTCTCATAAATTGCGCATTATTGGTAAGAATTTTTGCCAAAAGAGTTCTATGGTACCATGACAGATATTCAGGAAAAGGACAAACATACTCAGCGATTTTATTCTCCTCATAAGTCATTTTTGGTAAATATAGGCAATATCAGAGAAATTGATCGAAAAAATCTAGAAATTGTTTTCTATGAAGACCATCGCTGTCCTATTTCAAGGTTAAAAATTAGAAAATTGAAAGATATTTTAGAGAAAAAATCTCAAAAGTGATTGACAATTAGTAAGAAATTGATATAATGGTTATATCTGCTACAGATAGAAGGTCCGTTGGTCAAGGGTTAAGACACCGCCTTTTCACGGCGGTAACACGGGTTCGAATCCCGTACGGACTATTTTATCCGCCATAGCTCAGTTGGTAGTAGCGCATGACTGTTAATCATGATGTCGTAGGTTCGAGTCCTACTGGCGGAGTATAGATAAAAGGGAACACAACTGTGTTCCTCTTTTGTATCAATTTGTATCACCAAGCATCTTCATAAGGAAGTCTGTTATTTCTTGAGGACTTTCTTTTTTTCCATGTGCAATCCAAGTTTGGCAGACACCAAAAAGTGCGTGAGTTAGATAGATGCTACTATATTCTAATTCAGTGGTATTGAGATTCAGTTGCATAAATCGCTTTTGTAAATCTGTACTGAGCATGATATGAAGTTTATTTCGTAAGAAATTTTGGATTTCTTTGGTCCCATTTTCAGAAAGAAGAGCAGCCAGAAGTGGTTCTGACTCTAGATATTCAAATACTTCTAAAATAGCATCTCTTTTGTGATGAGCATGTTTTTGAAAAATATATTCAAATGTATGAAATAGCTTTGCTTTGATAGTGCTCAATCATATCATACTTATCCTTATAGTGAGTATAGAAGCTGGAACGACTAATTCCGGCTTTTTCTGCTAACTTGACAGTAGAAATTTGATCAAATGGCTGTTCCATCAGTAATTGTACCATAGCATTTTTCAATAGTTCGCTTTGTTTTTTTAAGCGTTTGTTACTTTCTTGCATATTTCCTCCTTGTAAACAAATTAGACTATATGTCTAAAAAAATGGATTTTTTTATCTTGTAATTTAGATTTTTTTAATGTATAATCTATTATATCAAAAATTTTTAGACAATATGTTTAAAAAAAGGAGAAACTATGTTTAAAGAATGGAAAGCAATTTTTTAAAAAAACCAACCTTTATTATTGTCATGATAGGGATTTCTCTTATTCCAGCTCTGTACAATATCATATTTTTGTCATCAATGTGGGATCCATATGGGCAATTGTCTGACTTACCTGTGGCAGTTGTCAATAATGATAAAGAGGCTTCCTATAATGGTAATAGCATGTCTATAGGAAAAGACATGGTGTCCAATTTAAAAGAAAATAAAACCTTGGATTTTCATTTTGTAGATGAAGAGGAAGGTAAAGAAGGGATTTAGAAGATGGCAATTACTATATGGTAGTGACTTTACCAAGTGATTTATCTGAAAAAGCAGCTTCTATTTTAACGGATCATCCAGAGCAAATGCAAATCGATTATCAGACTTCAAGTGGTCATAGTTTTATTGCTAGCAAGATGAGCGATTCTGCTATGACACAATTAAAGCAGAATGTTTCTACCAATGTAACCGAGACCTATACTAAAGCTTTATTTAACAAGATGGTCGAATTAAAGGATGGTATGAGTCAAGCAGCTTCTGGTAGTGAAAAAAATTAACTGATGGAGCGAATCAGTTAGTGGCAGGAAGTCAAACATTAACTACCAACCTACACTCTTTAGCAGATTCAAGTTTAACATTTTCAAATGGAACGGAGCAGTTTACTAAAGGATTATCCTCTTATGTCTCTGGTGTTGAACAACTTCATCTTGGCTTAGGGAATTTTAATAGTGGTTTAGTTACATATACTGGTGCAGTGAGTCAATTAGATAGCGGATTAGGTCAATTATCTTCTAAAAGTCCTGAATTAGTAGGGGGAATCAATCAGTTATATACTGGTGTAGAGTCCTATACTGGCGGTGTTTCTCAGCTCAATGCTGGTCTTAATCAATTTTCATCTGGTGTTAGTGCCTATACAAATGGAGTGGGAAATCTTGCAACAGGTGCTAATCAGTTATCTAATCAATCAGCTACACTTCGAATGGGGGTGGAGCAATTAAGTGAAGGGATTCAACAACTTTCTAGCAAGTTAGATGCTTCGTCTGAGCAAAAAAATCAAATTAATCAATTATCTTCTGGTCTGAATCAGTTAAATCAAGCTATTCAAAATATTGATGTTGGAGATACAAAACAATTAGATTCTGTTTTATCAAGTATAGTATCTCTTTCTAATCAAATGTTAGCAAGTGCTCAGTCTGAAAAAGCAACTACATTAGCTAAATATTCAATCGACAGCAGCTTATCAATCATTGACAAGTGAGCAACAAGCTGAAATAAGTGCTTCTGTATCTCAAAATTCGACTGATAGTATTCAATCGGCTCAGTCAATTATAGCTTTAGTACAAGGTTTACAGGGAAGTTTAGAAAACTTACAAAATCAATCTTCAAATCTTTCGACATTAAAAAATCAAGCTAATCAAGTATTACCGCTTGCTTCTACTTCTTTGACAGGATTGTCAAGTGGATTAACAGAAATACAGGGAGCAGTGACGAGTAAATTAGTTCCTGCTAGTCAGTCGATTACATCAGGTGTAAATGCATATACTGCAGGTGTTGATAAAGTTTCTCAAGGGCGCAAGTCAACTAAGTGAAAAAGAATTCCACCTTGACAGGTAGTTTGGACCAACTAGTTTCAGGGTCAACTACCTTGACACAAAAATCTTCTAGCTTGACAGCAGGAGTTGGTCAATTAGTTGAAAAAACTCCAGAATTAGTGTCTGGTATTGAAAAATTATCAACTGGCTCTAACCAATTGAATCAAAAGAGTCAAGAATTGATAGCAGGAGTTGATAAATTGCAGTCAGGATCTAGCCAATTAGCTGATAAATCCAGTCAGTTACTTTCAGGTGCTTCTCAATTAGAGAATGGAGCTAATAAATTGGCAGATGGAGCTGGGAAACTAGCAGAAGGTGGAACAAAGTTAACTTCTGGATTGGAAGGTTTACAGACAGGAGTTGCTTCTTTAGGACAAGGATTAAGTAATGCTAGTGATCAACTCAAATCAGCATCTACGGAATCTAAAAATGCAGAGATTTTGTCAAATCCTCTCAGTCTTTCCAAAACAGACAATGATCAAGTTCCTGTAAATGGAATTGCAATGGCTCCTTATATGATATCAGTTGCTCTCTTTGTTGCAGCAATATCAACGAATATGATCTTTGCGAAGTTGCCTTCAGGACGTCATCCAGAGAGCCGTTGGGCTTGGTTGAAATCTCGAGCTGAAATAAATGGTATTATAGCTGTTTTAGCAGGAATTTTGGTATATGGAGGAGTTCATCTTATTGGTCTAACTGCTAATCATGAGATGAGAACATTTATTCTCATTATCCTAACAAGTTTAGTATTCATGTCCATGGTGACCGCTTTAACAACATGGAATAGCCGTATAGGAGCTTTCTTTTCTCTTATTTTGCTTTTATTACAGTTAGCATCAAGTGCAGGTACTTATCCACTTGCTTTGACAAATGATTTCTTTAGAGCTATTAATCCCTGGTTACCAATGAGTTATTCAGTTTCGGGATTACGACAAACAATCTCTATGACAGGAAATATTCATCATCAAGTCATTTTCCTTGCTGTGATACTAGCTCTATTTACTGGTTTAGGTATGCTAGCCTATCAACCTAAGAAAATGGAAGAAGATTAAAAAAATCGACCGATTAACTGGTCGATTTTTTATGTCTTAGATGACTTTCGTTTGTGATTATAGATTCCAAATAGTAAAAGAGAAGTAAAGGAACAGATTGCTCCAGTAATAAAACCATTGGGAATAAAGGAAAGTGTAATAGTTCCTTTTCCCTTAGGGAACGTCAACTTTCATAAAGCCAGTTTGAGCTTGTTTAATTTCTATTTTCTTACCATCTTGGTAGGCAGACCAACCTTTGTCATAAGGAATGGTGAAGAAAATGGATGTATCTTGTTTGACATCATATGTAGCAAAAGACCTTGTTTTTAGAAGTTGATACTGTTACAGGTTGTTCTTTAATTTTTTGAATTGCCTCAGTTAAAGTTTTGGGTATCTAAACGATAGAAGGTAGGAGATTCAAATGATACTTGTGAATTTCCAGGGAAACTAACATGAATATTGAAAGTTTTTTTCTCTTTTAGTATAGCCTAGATTAAAGAAGGAGAAGACATTATCAGTTGTAAAAAGTTTTCTTTTCTCCATTTACAAGGATGTCAACCTTTTTTTGTTTGTCATTAGAAAAGTGAAGGTTTGTGAAAGAAAGATAAACTTGGCTGTTTTCTGGCACTTCAATTTGATACTGGATTGCTGCATCCTCATTTGAAGAACTTGTAACACTAATCAAATCATCAGTATTCTCTGTTTTTTCATAAGGGTATTGGAGAAAAAAATAATCAAAATTGACGTTAGCAAGTTGATTTAAAAAAACGAGGCCTGATTATCCAAGAGTATGTTCAGTGAACTTGACATCATTGTAAACAGATTGACTAGCAAATGCAATCGGAAGAGAGAATTGATTTTTCATATAGGGTAAGATTATCTTTTTGATAGATATCTTTAAAACCATACTTATCAATAGGGACTGTCTGAGATATTGTACTGGATGCCAAATAAACTATCAGCCAAAATACTATTATTGGCATAACGGAGATTGAGATTAGTCCCAGAGGATTTAAACCCAAGTTTATCCAAAGTAGAGCTTGCTGAACGATTTCGAACAGATGAAAATTGAGAGATTCCATTGTAGTTGAATTTCATACTGTCATTTCCTGTCTGAGTTTGTAGTTTTCTCAGTACGAGTAAATTGATTTCCAATATATGTTGAGAAAGATTCCATAGCTGGGATATCTCGATTATATGCACTTCGAGAAGCAAATCCCCATTCCTTAGCAATTCCGTCCATTTGAGATGAAGCATTTAAACTCATTTCAACCATTATAAATAAAGAGATTAGAATGGCAAATAGATTTACAGAGATAAACTTTTTTTGATAACTGCAAGGAGTAAAAAGAGAATAGACAACCAAAAAAATTCAAGAGTAAGCAGAATATTCAAATCTGTTAAAAAAGAATAATGTGATTTTAGATAGATGGTAGCTAAAAATCCTGTTACTACAAGAAAAAGCGAAACTAAAAAATTCCAGATTTTAATTTCTTTCAGACGATTTAAGACTTCTGCTGCTGTGTAAATTAACAAGGTAGAGAAAATCCAAGCATAGCGATGTAAAAACATGTTTGGAGTATGCATGCCTTGCCAAAAATAAATCAAGAGCTTCTATATAAAAAGCTTGCAATTAGAAATGCAAAGAAGATTGCATAGATAAGTTTCACGTGAAACTTAATAGATTTCATCGTAAAAAAATAAAATGGTCAAAATAAAGGGAAGTAGTCCAACAAAAAAATCATTGGGATAGCCCCATACTTTGTTGTGTCAAAGGAACCAATGAATTGCTTTAGCAAAGAGATCAAGATACCAGCTACTTTCAGTTTGAAACTTTGTAACTTCAGTTAATTTTTCCCCATGTGTCTGTAAATCAAACAGAGTGGGAAGAGTCAGAATCAAACTAGCCATACCAGCTAAAAAGGATATAACTATGAAATCAAGAACAGATGATTTTCGAGTCTTAAAGTCCAAAGAAATTTGACAGAGATACCAGAAAATAAGAAACAATGCTGTCATATAGCCAAAATAATAGTTTTGGATAAATAAGATTGACAGACTTGTAAAGTACAATAGGAAATTCTTTTCAGTGATAAGTAGCTGTAAACCAGTTATAATTAAAGGAATCAAGATAAAAACATCTAGCCAGGTTTTTATCTCTAATTGACTGACAGTGAAACTCATCAGAGCATAGGAAGTAGATAAAGCTAGTTTTAAAGGCTTAGGAATCGATTGAAATAATTTATTTAAACTAAAGTAAGTTGACAGTCCAATCAATCCAAATTTTAAGAGAGTTGTCAGATAGACAGCATCTGGCATATTAGTTAGATCAAAAAAGTAAACTAGTGGTGAAAGGAAACTACCCAAGTAATAACTAGATAGGGCATAGAAATTTAATCCGAGGCCACTTGTAAAGGTGTAAAACAGACTACCATTTCCATGTAGGATATTTCGTAAAGCTACATCAAAAATAACGTATTGATGAAACCCATCTCCTAATAGTGGAGATGTATCGCTATTCCAGTAGATACCTTGAGATAGATATACTCCTATCATAATGATTATGGGAATGATGAAAGAAACAAAATAGGTCCAATATGTTTTAAAAAATAATTTCATGTTACCTCATAAAATGTTAGAAAACTCAGCTGGTTAACCCAACTGAGTTTTGAATTTTTTTAGTCTTTCCAAAGTTCTTTAACTTTTGCTTGTACTTCTGCATTTCTCTAGGAATTCATCATAGGTTTCATCGATACGGTCAATGACGCCATTTTTAGACAAGACAATGATATGGTTAGCTAGAGTTTGAATAAACTCGTGGTCATGGCTGGCAAAGATGATTGATTCTTTAAAGTTTTTCAATCCATCATTCAAGCTTGAGATAGATTCCAAGTCCAAGTGATTGGTTGGATCATCAAGTACAAGGACATTTGATTTTAAGAGCATGAGTTTTGAAAGCATGACACGAACTTTTTCTCCCCCTGACAAGACGTTTACAGGTTTGTTAACCTCATCTCCAGAGAAGAGCATACGGCCGAGGAAGCCACGTAGGAAAGTATTGTCATCTTCTTCTTTACTTGCGAATTGACGCAACCAGTCAAGGATTGACTCTCCTCCTGCAAAAATCTGCTGAGTTATCTTTTTGGCAAGTAAGAACGGCTAGTAGTTACTCCCCACTTGACAGTTCCTTCATAGTCAATGTCTCCCCATGATTGCACGAATTAATGCAGTCGTTTGGATGTCATTTTGTCCAATAAGAGCTGTCTTATCACCTGGACGCAAGATAAAGCTGATATTATCTAAAATAGTCTCACCATCAATCTTTACAGTTAGATTTTCTACTGTCAAGAGATCATTACCAATCTCACGTTCCGCTTTAAAGTTGATAAATGGATATTTACGACTAGATGGTACAATCTCTTCTAGTTCAATCTTATCAAGCATTTTCTTACGTGATGTTGCTTGTCTTGATTTAGAAGCATTGGCAGAGAAACGAGCAACGAATTCTTGCAATTGCTTTAATTTTTTTCTTCTGCTTTAGCATTACGGTCTGCTAGCAATTTAGCAGCGAGTTCAGAAGATTCCTTCCAGAAGTCATAGTTTCCGACATAGAGTTTGATTTTTCCAAAGTCAAGGTCGGCCATGTGAGTACATACTTTGTTTAAGAAGTGACGGTCGTGGGATACTACGATAACGGTGTTATCAAAATCAATCAAGAAGTCTTCTAGCCAAGTAATAGATTGGATATCCAAACCGTTGGTAGGCTCGTCCAAAGAGAAGAACATCTGGTTTACCAAAAAGTGCTTTGGCAAGGAGAACTTTTACTTTTTTTCACCGTTGGCCAATTCGCTCATAGTTTTGATAGTGCAATTCTTCTGGAATGTTTAGGTTTTGAAGTAGTTGAGAGGCTTCACTTTCTGCTTCCCAGCCTCCAAGCTCGGCAAACTCTCCTTCGAGTTCGGCAGCACGCACTCCATCCTCATCTGAGAAATCTTCCTTCATGTAGATAGCATCTTTCTCTTTCATGATGCTATAAAGTTTTTCATTTCCCATGATAACGACATCAATGGCACGTTCATCTTCATAGTCAAAGTGATTTTGACGAAGAACAGAGAGACGTTCATCTGGACCAAGAGAGATGTGACCAGTAGTAGGTTCGATATCTCCAGCTAAAAATTTTTTTAAAAAGGTTGATTTTTCCGGCACCATTAGCACCGATTAATCCATAAGTATTTCCTTCTGTAAATTTGATATTGACATCATCAAAAAGTTTGCGATCACTAAAACGTAGTGAAACATCAGATACTGTAAGCAATGTTTTTCTCCTATATGTGTAATATATTTATTCTACTAGAAAAATACGGAAATATTCAAATTTTTTTATCTGTCAATTTTGTGTAAATTAGATTTACAGTATACTTTACACAAAATCCGTAAATAGCAAGGTTGATTTATTTTTGATAAATTGCGGTTATTTCATTAAAAAAATGCTATAATTGAAGGGACTATATCGAAGGAGAATAAAATGACTAAACCCATTATTTTTAACAGGAGACCGTCCAACAGGAAAAATTGCATATTGGACATTATGTTGGAAGTCTCAAAAAAATCGAGTATTATTACAGGAAGAGGATAAGTATGATATGTTTGTGTTCTTGGCTGACCAACAAGCTTTGACAGATCATGCTAAAGACCCTCAAACAATTGTAGAGTCTATCGGAAATGTTGCTTTGGATTATCTTGCAGTTGGATTGGATCCAAGTAAATCAACTATCTTTATTCAAAGCCAGATTCCAGAGTTAGCTGAGTTGTCTATGTATTATATGAATCTGGTTTCATTAGCACGTTTGGAGCGTAATCCAACTGTCAAGACAGAGATTGCTCAAAAAGGATTTGGAGAAAGTATTCCGACAGGATTCTTGGTCTATCCAATTGCTCAAGCAGCTGATATCACAGTTTTAAGGCTAATTATGTTCCTGTTGGGACAGATCAGAAACCAATGATTGAGCAAACTCGTGAAATTGTTCGTTCGTTTAACAATGCATATAACTGTGATGTCTTGGTAGAGCCGGAAGGTATTTATCCAGAAAATGAGAGGGCAGGGCGTTTGCCTGGTTTAGATGGAAATGCTAAAATGTCTAAATCACTCAATAACGGTATTTATTTAGCTGATGATGCGGATACTTTGCGTAAAAAAGTGATGAGTATGTATACAGATCCAGATCATATTCGAGTGGAAGATCCAGGTAAAATTGAAGGAAATATGGTTTTCCATTATCTAGATGTTTTTGGTCGTCCAGAAGATGCTCAAGAAATTGCTGACATGAAAGAACATTATCAACGAGGTGGTCTTGGTGATGTGAAGACCAAAGCGTTATCTACTTGAAATATTAGAACGTGAACTGGGTCCTATTCGTGAGCGCCGTATCGAATTTGCTAAGGATATGGGAGAAGTTTATAATATGCTTCAAAAAGGTAGTGAAAGAGCGCGTGAAGTTGCAGGTCAAACCCTATCTGAGGTTAAAGGAGCAATGGGACTTCATTACTTTAACTAAGTTTATTTTACAAGAAACTATCATTTCTATCTCAAAGAAAAGATAGTTTTTTATTTACCCCTGTAACATTTGACAAATTTTTATAGAATGGTATGATAGATACAATATAAAAAAAGAGTCAAGCTCAAAAAAAGAAAGAAAAGAGGAAACTTCGAATGTCTAATTGGGACACTAAATTTTTTTGAAAAAAAGGTTTTACCTTTGATGATGTATTGCTTATTCCAGCTGAAAGTCATGTGTTGCCTAACGATGCAGATTTAACAACTAAATTGGCAGATAATTTGACTTTAAATATCCCAATTATTACCGCTGCCATGGACACAGTTACAGAGAGTCAAATGGCCATTGCTATTGCTCGTGCAGGCGGTCTCGGAGTTATCCATAAAAACATGTCTATTGCTCAACAAGCAGACGAGGTTCGTAAGGTAAAACGTTCTGAAAATGGAGTTATTATTGATCCGTTCTTCTTGACGCCTGAACATACAATTGCTGAAGCAGATGAGCTTATGGGTCGTTACCGCATCAGTGGTGTTCCAGTTGTTGAAACACTTGAAAATCGTAAATTGGTTGGTATTTTGACAAACCGAGATCTTCGTTTTATTTCAGATTATAACCAACCAATCTCAAACCATATGACCAGTGAAAATCTTGTTACTGCTCCTGTGGGTACAGATCTTGCAACAGCTGAGAGTATTCTTCAAGAACACCGTATTGAAAAACTTCCTTTGGTAGATGAAGAAGGTCGTCTTTCTGGTTTGATTACTATCAAAGATATTGAAAAAGTTATTGAGTTTCCAAATGCTGCTAAAGATGAGTTTGGTCGTCTTCTAGTTGCAGGTGCAGTAGGTGTTACTTCAGATACATTTGAACGTGCAGAGGCTCTTTTTGAGGCAGGAGCGGATGCGATTGTTATTGATACTGCACATGGTCATTCTGCAGGTGTCTTGCGTAAAATTGCTGAGATTCGTGCTCACTTTCCCAGATCGTACTTTGATTGCTGGAAATATTGCTACTGCTGAGGTGCGCGTGCCCTTTATGAAGCAGGTGTAGACGTTGTCAAGGTTGGTATTGGACCAGGTTCTATCTGTACTACTCGTGTGATTGCTGGTGTTGGTGTTCCGCAAGTAACAGCTATCTACGATGCTGCAGCTGTTGCGCGTGAATATGGTAAAACGATCATTGCTGACGGTGGAATCAAGTATTCTGGAGATATTGTAAAAGCCCTTGCTGCAGGTGGAAATGCAGTTATGCTTGGATCAATGTTTGCTGGAACTGATGAAGCTCCAGGCGAAACTGAAATCTTCCAAGGACGTAAGTTTCAAGACTTACCGTGGTATGGGATCAATCGCTGCAATGAAGAAAGGTTCAAGCGATCGTTACTTCCAAGGTTCTGTCAATGAAGCAAACAAACTTGTTCCAGAAGGAATTGAAGGTCGTGTTGCTTATAAAGGAGCGGCAGCTGATATTGTCTTCCAAATGATTGGTGGTATTCGCTCTGGTATGGGTTACTGTGGTGCAGCTAACCTTAAAGAACTACACGATAATGCTCAATTTATTGAAATGTCTGGTGCTGGTTTGAAAGAAAGCCATCCTCATGATGTACAAATTACTAATGAGGCACCAAATTATTCTATGTAAAATAATGAAAAAGAACTCCCGTGAAAAACAGGAGTTCTTTTACAATGTTGTCAAGTTTTTGTTTACAGTAAACTTTACCATCCTGAATAGTGAAAGATACTTAGATTTTTCTGGCAGATTTCGAAGATGATCTAAGCTTGTTGTTGTAATAAAGGTTTGGATTGAATGAGAAATCGTTTCTAATAATTTTAGTTGTCTAGTGTTGTCAAGTTCGCTCATAACATCGTCAAGCAGTAATATTGGAGATTCTGTAGTAATACTTTCCATTAATTCGATTTCTGCTAATTTTATCGAGAGGACGAGACTACGATGTTGACCTTGACTTCCAAAACTAGCATCCATCCCATTTATATAAAAAGAAATATCATCTCGATGAGGACCAACACCAGTATTCTTTTTAAATAAATCTCTGGACCTACTTTTTTCTAAAGCAATTTTGAAAGATTCTGATAAGTCTTCTTTGTCAGTTATCTTGACAGAAGATTGATAGGATATTGACAACTCTTCAATCTGATTAGAAAGTTCAAAATGTTTCTTACGACCAAATGCTTCTAGTTTTTTTATGAAATCTAAGCGGTGATTCATTACACGACATCCATAATCAACTAGCTGATCATCTAATACTGAAAGGAAGGTTTCATCTATTTTTTGAGCTGATTTTAGATAAGTATTTCTTTGTTTTAGGATGTGGTTATAATTGGTTAAGTCTGATAAATAGATTGGCTTAATTTGTCCAAGCTCCATATCAATGAATTTTCGTCGAACTGAAGGTGCTCCTTTAATTAGTTGTAAATCTTCAGGAGCAAATAAGACAACATTCATGTGTCCTACATAATCTGAAAGTCGTGCCTGTTTTTAAAGTGATTAACTTTTGTCACACGTCCTTTTTGTGTTAGTTCGATTTCGAGAGGAATGGATCCCAGTTTTTTTCTGAACAAGACCTGAAAGATGAAGTTGTTCCTCATCAAAATGAATGAGATTTTTATCTGTTCGAGTTCGATGACTACGTGTTAAGGCTAAAAAATAGATAGCCTCTAACATATTTGTTTTTCCTTGTGCATTGCGTCCTAAAAAGACATTTAATTTAGGATTAAAGTCTATTTTCGTCTCTTTATAGTTACGAAAAGTTTTGAGAGATAGGTGTTGTAGCCACATGATTATCTACCAGGGAATCGTGGAGCTTGTTTGCTTTTTGGTGATGAAGTAGGTTTAGAGTTGTCTTTTTTTACTCCCTTATTCATCTCCTTAACAAGTTTAGCGATTCGTTCTTTTTCAACTTTATCAGCTTGGTATTCCTCTTGCTCTTCAGAAGTAGGTTGTGTCAACAAGATGTCAATATTCATGTCAGGGATGTCAACTTTATCGCCAATACGAAGTTTTTTACCACGACGACTCTCTAATTCCCCATTAAAGTAAACAGAATGTTCAGAGAGAAATGATTTGATAGCTCCTCCGCTATGTGTAATTCCAAGTTCTTTGAGTAGTGCTTGGAGGGTAATAAATTCTTCAAATAATTTGTATTCCATAATTCACCTCAATCTTTGGTATTATACCATATTTTCCTAAAAATAGTGAGAGAAACTGGGAGAAATGTAAGCGATTTTTATTTCAAAAGTGTTACAGAGAACAAGAAAATTTCAGGTTTTCGTGATATAATAGAAGTCTGTATATAAGGAGGTAAATCATGGAGTTAGTGCATGGAATTTCAACACATTTTATCCAATCAAAAAAGTTTAAAACGAACAAAATCACCGTGCGTTTTACCGCTCCATTATCTCTTGATACGATTGCAGGTCGCATGTTGAGTGCGAGTATGCTAGAGACTGCTAATCAGATGTACCCTACTTCTCAAGATTTGAGAAGACATTTGGCCAGTCTATACGGTACAGATATGTCAACCAATTGTTTCAGAAGAGGGCAAAGTCACATTGTAGAATTGACATTTACCTATGTTCGTGATGAGTTTTTAAGTAGGAAAAATGTGCTAACTTCTCAGGTTTTGGAACTTGTAAAAGAAACTCTTTTTTCACCCGTAGTAGTTGATAATGGGTTTGATCCGGCCTTTATTTGAAATTGAGAAAAAACAATTGCTAGCAAGTTTAGCAGCTGATATGGATGATTCTTTTTATTTTTGCACATAAAGAATTAGATAAATTATTTTTTCATGATGAACGTCTCCAATTGGAATATAGTGATTTACGAAATCGTATTTTAGCTGAAACTCCACAAAGTTCTTATTCTTGTTTCCAAGAATTTTTGGCCAATGATCGAATAGATTTCTTTTTCCTAGGTGATTTTAATGAGGTTGAAATTCAAAATGTATTAGAATCATTTGGCTTTAAAGGTCGAAAAGGAGATGTGAAGGTTCAGTATTGTCAACCTTATTCCAATATCCTTCAGGAAGGTATGGTTCGGAAAAATGTGGGACAATCCATTTTGGAATTAGGCTATCATTGCCCTTCTGAATATGGTGATGAGCAACATTTACCCATGATTGTAATGAATGGTTTACTTGGTGGATTTGCTCACTCTAAACTATTTACAAATGTCCGTGAAATGCTGGATTGGCTTATACTATTTCAAGTCAGCTTGATTTATTTAGTGGATTCTTGAGGATGTATGCTGGTATCGATCGAGAAAATCGGAACCAGGCTCGTAAAATGATGAATAATCAACTGCTTGATTTAAAAAAAGCTTATTTTACAGAGCTTGAGTTAGAGCAGACCAAGGAAATGATTCGTCGGTCTTTGTTACTTTCTCAAGATAATCAATCTTCATTGATTGAACGTGCTTATCAAAATGCCTTACTTGGAAAATCTTCAGCAGACTTTAAAGGTTGGATTGCAAAACTCGAGCAAGTTGACAAATATGATATTTGTAGAGCAGCTAATAATGTGAAACTACAAGCGATTTACTTTATGGAAGGAATAGAATGACAAAGGTTATTTTTGAAGAAAAATACTATCCAGCTGTAAAAGAAATGGTTTATCGAACTCGTTTGTCAAATGGATTGATAGTTGCTCTTTTGCCTAAAAAGGAATTTAAAGAGGTTTACGGGAGTGTAACTGTACAGTTTGGTTCGGTAGATACGCTTGTAACAGAAGTTGACGGAGATGTAAAAGAATATCCTGCGGGAATTGCTCATTTTCTTGAACATAAATTATTTGAGAGAGAAGATGCTAGCGATTTGATGTCAGCTTTTACGAGTCTAGGTGCGGATAGCAATGCCTTTACAAGCTTTACAAAAACAAGCTATCTTTTTTCAGCAACGGATCATCTCTTAGAAAATTTAGACTTACTTGATGAATTGGTAACATCAGGACACTTTACTGAAGATTCCATTTTAAGAGAGCAGGATATTATCCAGCAAGAACGAGAAATGTATCAAGATGATCCAGATTCGTGTTTATTCTTTTCAACTTTAGCGAATTTGTATCCTGGTACACCTTTAGCAACTGATATAGTTGGAAGTGAGGAGTCCATTTCCCAAATCAATCTAACTAATTTGCAAGAAAATTTTACAAGATTTTACAAACCTGTAAACATGTCTCTGTTTTTAGTTGGTAATTTTGATGTGGATCAAGTACAGGACTATTTTGAAAGAAAAGAACTGGAAGATTTAGATGTTCAGGAAGTAGTAAGAGAAAAGTTTGTTTTACAAGATGTAAAGCAAACAGACAGTATGAGAATGGAAGTATCTTCTCCCAAACTAGCGATTGGGATTAGAGGTAAGCGAGAAGTTGCTGAGGCGGATTGCTATCGACATCATATTTTATTAAAATTATTGTTTGCAATGATGTTTGGTTGGACTTCGGATCGTTTTTCAGAAAATTATATGAATCAGGTAAAATTGATGCGTCCTTATCTCTTGAAATTGAAGTAACAAGTCGCTTTTCATTTTTGTTATGTTGACAATGGATACAAAAGAGCCAGTTGCTTTATCTCATCAGTTTAGGAAGGCTATTCGTAATTTTACAAAAGGATTTAGATATTACAGAGGATCATTTAGATATTATCAAAAAGAGATGTTTGGAGAATTTTTTTCAGTAGCATGAACTCTCTTGAATTTATTGCAACGCAATATGATGCTTTTTGGACAAGGTGAGACAATCTTTTGATTTGCCAAAGATTTTACAGGAAATTACTTTAGAGGATGTCCTTGATGCTGGACATCATTTAATAGATGATGGTGACATAGTTGATTTTTACAATATTTCCCATCGTAGTAACCTATCATAATCGATACTAGAAAGAAGGAATGACAAGTATGAGGAAAAAAACAATTGGTGAGGTTTTTACGTTTAGCTAGAACCAACCAAGGGTTGACTTTAGAAGAATTACACAAAAACAGAAATTCAGTTGGATATGTTGGAGGCAATGGAAGCTGATGATTTTGATCAACTTCCTAGTCCATTTTTATACTCGTTCTTTTTTTGAGAAAAGTATGCGTGGGCAGTTGAGCTAGATGAGAGAATTGTCTTGGATGCTTATGATTCTGGGAGCATGATTACTTATGAGGAAGTAGATGTTGATGAAGACGAGTTGACAGGCAGGAGACGTTCCAGTAAGAAAAATAAGACATCATTTTTACCTTTATTTTATTTTATACTCTTTGCACTATCGATTGTCATTTTTGTGACTTATTATGTTTGGAATTATCTCCAGACTCAACCGGAGCGTTCATCTGCGTCTAGTTATAGTGTAGTCCAAGCAACAAGCTCGACTAGTTCTGTAACTCCATCTTCAAGTAGTAGTTCATCAAGTAGTTCTTCGAATATTGAACCAGCTATAAGTGTATCAGGTGAAGGAAATCGAGTAGAAATCGCTTATAAAACAAGTAAGGAAACTGCAAAATTGCAATTATCGGTTTCAGATGCTAGAAGTTGGGTTAGTGTTTCAGAAAGTGAGCTTGAGGGTGGTGTGACCTTATCACCGGATAATAAAAGTGCGGAAACAACAGTTTCAACAAAAAATCCTGTGACCATTACTTTAGGTGTTGTCAAAGGTGTTGCTTTAACAGTAGATAATCAGACTGTTGATTTATCGAAATTAACAGCTCAGACTGGACAAATCACTGTAACCTTTACTAAAAATTAAGGAAAAACGAATGAAAAAAGAACAAATTCCAAATCTCTTAACAATAGGTCGAATTCTCTTTATACCTATTTTTATCTTTATTTTAACGATAGGAAATTCGATAGAGAGTCATATAGTAGCAGCTATTATCTTTGCTATTGCCAGTATTACAGACTATTTAGATGGATATTTAGCTCGTAAATGGAATGTGGTCAGTAATTTTGGTAAATTTGCAGATCCTATGGCGGATAAGTTACTAGTTATGTCGGCTTTTATTATGTTGATTGAGTTAGGTATGGCTCCGGCTTGGATTGTTGCAGTGATTATCTGTCGTGAGTTGGCTGTGACAGGTTTAAGGCTTTTATTGGTTGAAACTGGTGGAACAGTTTTAGCAGCAGCAATGCCTGGAAAAATTAAAACTTTCAGTCAGATGTTTGCGATTATTTTCTTGCTATTACATTGGACTTTGCTTGGTCAAGTTCTACTTTATGTAGCCTTGTTTTTCACTATCTACTCTGGCTATGATTATTTCAAGGGTAGTGCCTATGTATTTAAAGGGACATTTGGTTCGAAATGAAATCAATAATTGATGTAAAAAATCTTTCTTTTCGCTATAAGGAAAGTCAGGAATACTATGATGTGAAGGATATTACGTTTCACGTGAAACGTGGAGAATGGCTTTCGATTGTAGGGACATAATGGTAGTGGTAAATCAACGACGGTTCGATTAATTGATGGCTTTACTGGAAGCAGAATCTGGAGAGATTGTAATTGATGGTCAACGGTTGACTGAGGAAAAATGTTTGGAATATACGTCGTCAAATCGGTATGGTTTTTTTCAAAAATCCAGATAATCAATTCGTTGGAGCGACTGTTGAAGATGATGTTGCTTTTGGTTTGGAAAATCAGGGACTTTCTCGTCAAGAAATGAAAAAGAGAGTGGAGGAAGCTCTGGATTTGGTTGGCATGTTGGACTTTAAAAAGAGAGAGCCAGCGCGTCTATCAGGTGGCCAAAAGCAACGTGTGGCTATTGCAGGTGTTGTAGCCCTAAGACCAGCGATTCTAATTCTAGATGAGGCAACGAGTATGTTGGATCCTGAGGGGCGTAGAGAACTGATTGAGACAGTAAAAGGAATTCGAAAAGACTATGATATGACGGTCATTTCCATTACACATGATTTGGAAGAAGTTGCCATGAGTGATCGTGTATTGGTCATGAAAAAAGGGGAAATTGAATCAACTAGTAGCCCAAGAGAACTTTTCTCTCGAAATGATTTAGATCAAATTGGATTAGACGATCCTTTTTGCCAATCAATTAAAAACATTCTTTGAGCCAGAATGGCTATGATTTACCTGAAAATTATTTGACAGAAAGTGAGCTAGAGGATAAGCTATGGGAATTGCTCTAGAAAATGTGAGTTTTACGTATCAAGAAGGGACTCCCTTAGCTTCAACAGCTTTGTCGGATGTTTCTTTGACGATTGAAGATGGTTCTTATACGGCTTTAATTGGGCACACAGGTAGTGGTAAATCAACTATTTTACAACTATTAAATGGTTTATTGGTGCCAAGTCAAGGGAGTGTGCGAGTTTTTTTGATACCTTTAATCACCTCGACTTCTAAAAATAAAGATATTCGTCAAATTAGAAAACAGGTTGGCTTGGTATTTCAGTTTGCTGAAAATCAGATTTTTGAAGAAACGGTTTTGAAAGACGTTGCTTTTGGACCGCAAAATTTTGGAGTTTCTGAAGAAGATGCGGAGCAGATTGCGCGTGAGAAACTGGCTCTGGTTGGAATTGATGAATCACTTTTTAATCGTAGCCCGTTTGAGCTGTCAGGTGGACAAATGAGACGTGTGGCCATTGCAGGCATACTTGCCATGGAGCCAGCTATATTAGTCTTAGATGAGCCCACAGCAGGCCTAGATCCCCTGGGAAGAAAAGAGTTGATGAACTTGTTCAAAAAACTCCACCAGTCAGGGATGACCATCGTCTTAGTAACGCATTTGATGGATGATGTTGCTGAATATGCGAATCAAGTCTATGTGATGGAAAAGGGACGTTTAGTTAAGGGTGGTAAACCAAGTGATGTCTTTCAAGATGTTGTCTTTATGGAAGAAGTGCAGTTGGGAGTACCTAAAATTACGGCCTTTTGTAAACGATTGGCTGATAGAGGCGTGTCATTTAAACGATTACCGATTAAGATAGAGGAGTTCAAGGAGTCGCTAAATGGATAGTATGATTTTGGGGCGTTATATCCCAGGGGATTCGATAGTTCACCGATTGGATCCACGCAGCAAATTACTGGCTATGATGCTACTGATTTTAATCGTTTTTTGGGCTAATAATCCCTTGACGAATCTAATTCTTTTTATAGCGACAGGGATATTTATTGCCTTGTCAGGAGTATCTCTTTCATTTTTTATTCAGGGCTTGAAATCTATGTTTTTCTTGATTGCCTTCACAACTATTTTTCAATTATTTTTCATTTCTAATGGAAATGTTTTATTTGAGTTTTCGTTTGTGAGAATCACAGATTATGCTTTGCAACAAGCTGGAATTATTTTTTGTCGCTTTGTATTGATTATTTTCTTTTCAACTTTGTTAACCTTAACGACCATGCCCTTAAGTTTGGCATCAGCTGTCGAAGCTTTATTAGCACCTTTAAAGCGTGTGAAAGTTCCAGTTCATGAAATTGGATTGATGCTGTCTATGAGTCTACGTTTTGTTCCGACCTTAATGGATGATACGACGCGGATTATGAATGCACAGAAAGCGCGTGGAGTGGATTTTGGTGAAGGAAGCATTGTTCAAAAGGTGAAGGCTATGATTCCCATTTTGATTCCTCTTTTTGCGACAAGTTTAAAACGTGCAGATTCCTTGGCTATCGCTATGGAAGCGCGTGGTTATCAGGGGGGAAAAGGCAGAAGTCAATACCGACAACTGAAATGGACTCGAAAGGATACGCTGACCATTCTTGTTATTCTCGTACTTGGTTGTTGCTTATTTTTCTTAAAATCTTAGTAGCTTTCAGGAATTGATAAAAAATTACTGTAACAGTTTTTTTGATATAAAGGTAGGGATATGAACCGTTTTTAAAAAAATCAAAAATATGTCATTATTGTTTTTTTGTCACTGTTCTGCTTGTGTCAGCTCTCTTAGCGACGACTTATTCAAGTACAATTGTGACAAAAATTAGGAGATGGAATCTCATTGGTTGATAGAGTTGTACAAAAAAACCTTTTTCAGTGGTTTGATTCTGTCAAATCAGATTTGGCTCATTTGACACGAACATATAATGAAAATGAAAAGTTTGAAGAAACAGATTTACCAATTAGAAGTTAAATCAAATGAGGCGGAAAGTTTAAAGACAGAAAATGAACAACTGCGCCAATTGCTTGATATGAAGTCCAAATTGCAAGCTACAAAGACTTTAGCAGCAGATGTTATTATGCGTTCTCCAGTATCTTGGAAGCAGGAATTGACCCTTAGATGCAGGCAAATCAAAAGGGGCTTCTGAGAAACATGTTAGCTATTGCAAATGGTGGTTTGATTGGGAGTGTTTCAAAAGTAGAGGAGAACTCTACTATGGTCAACCTTCTGACAAATACGGAAAAATGCTGATAAGATTTCTGTTAAAAATTCAACATGGTTCTACTACAATTTATGGGATTATTGTTGGCTATGACAAGGAAAAATGAGGTTCTTAAAATTAGTCAATTAAATAGTAATAGCGATATTAGTGCAGGCGATAAGGTGACAACGGGTGGATTAGGAAACTTTAATGTTGCTGATATTCCTGTTGGTGAAGTGGTTGCCACAACGCATAGTACGGACTATTTGACACGAGAAGTAACTGTTAAATTGAGTGCAGATACTCATAATGTGAGTGTGATAGAATTAGTGGGGAATTCATAATGAGACAGTTGAAGCGAGTTGGAGTATTTTTATTGCTTCCTTTCTTTGTTCTAATTGATGCCCATATTAGCCAGCTTTTGGGCTCATTTTTTCCCCATGTACAGTTAGCTAGTCATTTTCTATTTTTGTTTCTCTTATTTGAGACGATTGAAGTATCAGAGTATCTCTATTTAGCCTATTGTTTTGTAGTGGGTTTGGTTTATGACATTTACTTTTTTTCCACTTGATAGGGATTGCGACTTTGTTATTCGTCTTGTTGGGGTATTTCTCCATAAATTTAATAGTGTTATTTTATTGAATCGTTGGACGAGAATGTTGGCAATTATTGTCATGACTTTTCTATTTGAGATGGGAGCTTATATACTTGCATTAGTGGTAGGTTTAACTGTGGATAGTATGTCTTTGTTTATAGTCTATAGTTTAGTTCCATCAATGATTTTTGAAATCTTTGTATGGATGAGTATTTTTCAGTTTATTTTTTTGAAAAAAATATTATCTATGAGAAAGAAATACAAAATGTAATAAAGGCGTAATATTTATTATGTCTTTTTTGGTATACTAGTATTGTCTTTAAATAGAAGGAGTATCTACGTAATATGAAGAAAAAAATCTTAGCGTCACTTTTTACTAAGTACAGTAATGGTTTCTCAAGTAGCTGTTTTAACAACTGCGCATGCAGAAACTACTGATGACAAAAATTGCTGCTCAAGATAATAAAATTAGTAACTTTAACAGCACAACAACAAGAAGCTCAAAAAAACAAGTTGATCAAATTCAGGAGACAAGTATCAGCTATTCAAACAGAGCAATCTAAACTCTGCAATCTGAAAAATGATAGATTACAAGCAGAATCTAAAAAAAGCTTGAGGGTGAGATTACAGAACTTTCTAAGAATATTGTATCTCGTAATGATTCATTGGAAAAACAAGCTCGTAGTGCTCAAACAAATGGAGCTGCAACTAGCTACATCAATACAATTGTAAACTCAAAATCAATTACAGAAGCTATTTCACGTGTTGCAGCTAATGAGTGAAATCGTATCTGCTAAACAATAAAATGTTGGAACAACAAAAAGGCAGATAAAAAAAGTCTATTTCTGAAAAAGCAAGTAGCAAATAATGATGCTATCAATACAGTTATTGCAAATCAGCAAAAACTAGCTGATGATGCTCAAACATTAACTACAAAACAAGCTGAGTTGAAAGCTGCAGAATTGAATCTTGCTGCTGAAAAGGCTACTGCAGAGGATGAAAAAGCAAGTTTACTTGAGAAAAAAGCTGCAGCAGAAGCAGAAGCTAAAGCAGCAGCAGAAGCAGAAGCAGCTTATAAAGCTAAACAAGCAAGTCAACAACAAACAGTTGTTGCTTCTGGGAATACAACTTTTACAGCAGAAGTTCAAGCAGTATCTAGTTCATCTGAATCATCTTCAAGCAGTGCTTCAACAGAATCAAGCTACACTCCTGCACCAGTAAAACATCGTCCAACATACAGTACAAACGCTTCAAGTTATCCAACTTGGTGAGTGTACATGGGGAGCTAAAACATTGGCACCTTGGGCTGGAGACTACTGGGGTAATGGAGCACAGTGGGCTACAAGTGCAGCTGCAGCAGGATTCCGTACAGGATCTACACCTCAAGTTGGTGCGATTGCATGTTGGAATGATGGTGGATATGGACACGTAGCCGTAGTTACAGCTGTTTCATCATCAACAAGTATCCAAGTATCTGAATCAAACTATGGTGGAAACCGTACAATCGGAAATAAACGTGGTTGGTTCAATCCTACTACAACTTCAGAAGGTTTTGTAACATATATCTATCCAAACTAATGAATGAATGAAGAGGCTCTATTCGAGTCTCTTTTATGATGATTTATATAGTGAACTTACTTTAAAAATCTATTAAAATAGCTTGAAAATATTGGAAAAGTATGGTAAAATGAAAATTGTCGTGTGAACGATAATACTCATTCTTGATGAATTGTGAAACAGTTGCCTTTGGGTCGTTTTGCGAGTTGAAGTCAAGAAGAGGAAAAAAACAAAAAGGAGAAATACTCATGGCAGTAATTTCAATGAAACAACTTCTTGAGGCTGGTGTACACTTTGGTCACCAAACTCGTCGCTGGAACCCTAAGATGGCTAAGTACATCTTCACTGAGCGTAACGGAATCCACGTTATTGACTTGCAACAAACTGTAAAATACGCTGATCAAGCATACGACTTCATGCGTGATGCAGCAGCTAACGATGCAGTTGTATTGTTTGTTGGTACTAAGAAACAAGCGGCTGATGCAGTTGCTGAAGAAGCAGTACGTTCAGGTCAATACTTCATCAACCACCGTTGGTTAGGTGGAACTCTTACAAACTGGGGAACAATCCAAAAACGTATCGCTCGTTTGAAAGAAATCAAACGTATGGAAGAAGATGGAACTTTCGAAGTTCTTCCTAAGAAAGAAGTTGCACTTCTTAACAAACAACGTGCACGTCTTGAAAAAAATTCTTGGGTGGTATCGAAGATATGCCTCGTATCCCAGATGTTATGTACGTAGTTGACCCACATAAAGAGCAAATCGCTGTTAAAGAAGCTAAAAAAATTGGGAATCCCAGTTGTAGCGATGGTTGACACAAATACTGATCCAGATGATATCGATGTAATCATCCCAGCTAACGATGACGCTATCCGCGCTGTTAAATTGATTACAGCTAAATTGGCTGACGCTATCATCGAAGGACGTCAAGGTGAAGATGCAGTAGCAGTTGAAGCAGAATTTGCAGCTTCAGAAAGCTCAAGCAGATTCAATCGAAGAAATCGTTGAAGTTGTAGAAGGCGACAACGCTTAATTTATACAAATAGTAATTACCTAGGAGGGCGGGGCTTTAGCCCGGCTCTCCTATTTTTTAAAAAAATATAGGAGAATCAAAATGGCAGAAATTACAGCTAAACTTGTAAAAGAGTTGCGTGAAAAAAATCTGGTGCCGGTGTTATGGACGCTAAAAAAAGCGCTTGTAGAAACAGACGGTGACATCGAAAAAAAGCGATTGAATTGCTTCGTGAAAAAGGTATGGCTAAGGCAGCTAAGAAAGCTGACCGTGTTGCTGCAGAAGGTTTGACTGGTGTTTATGTTAACGGTAATGTTGCAGCAGTTATTGAAGTAAACGCTGAAACTGACTTCGTTGCGAAAAAAACGCTCAATTCGTTGAATTGGTAAATACTACAGCTAAAGTTATTGCTGAAGGAAAACCTGCTAATAATGAAGAAGCACTTGCTTTGACAATGCCTTCAGGTGAAACTCTTGAAGCTGCATACGTATCTGCAACAGCAACTATCGGAGAAAAAATCTCATTCCGTCGCTTTGCATTGATTGAAAAAACAGATGCACAACACTTTGGAGCTTACCAACATAACGGTGGACGTATCGGTGTTATTTCAGTTGTTGAAGGTGGAGACGAAGCACTTGCTAAACAATTGTCAATGCACATCGCAGCGATGAAACCAACAGTTCTTTCTTACAAAAGAATTGGATGAGCAATTCGTTAAAGATGAGTTGGCACAATTGAACCACGTTATCGACCAAGACAACGAAAGCCGTGCAATGGTTAACAAACCAGCTCTTCCACACTTGAAGTATGGATCAAAAAGCTCAATTGACTGATGAAGTGATTGCTCAAGCTGAAGCTGATATCAAAGCTGAATTGGCTGCAGAAGGTAAAACCAGAAAAAAATCTGGGACAAAAATCATCCCAGGTAAAATGGATCGCTTCATGCTTGACAACACTAAAGTTGACCAAGCTTACACACTTCTTGCACAAGTCTACATCATGGATGACAGCAAGACAGTTGAAGCATACCTTGAATCAGTTAACGCTTCAGTAGTTGAGTTTGCTCGCTTTGAAGTTGGTGAAGGTATCGAGAAAAGCTGCAAACGACTTTGAAGCTGAAGTTGCAGCTACAATGGCAGCAGCCTTGAATAACTAATAATAAAAAGGAAGCTAAATTGCTTCCTTTTTTTCTATGCAGTCGATCTTTATAGGGAGATGTTTCCTATTTTTCAAGGTATAAATAAAAAAAGCCCTATAATAAGGGCTAAGTGTATTTAGGAGACTACACTTCAAATTCATAGAGTGCTGTAGACAGATAACGTTCACCGTTATCTGGTGCTAGAGCAAGGACTTTCTTACCTGTACCTAATTTCTTGGCAACTTCAATTGCTCCGTAGATAGCTGCAGCTGAAGAAATCCCTACAAGGAAACCTTCTTTTCCACCAATTTCACGGCCGAGTGCTAGAGCATCGTCTGATGTTACACGAACGATACCATCATAAGCCTTTGTATCCAGTGTATTAGGAATAAATCCAGCTGAGATACCTTGAATTTTGTGAGGACCAGGTTTTTTTCACCAGATAGAATAGCAGATTCGTCTGCCTCTACTGCAAAAAAACTTGAATGCTTGAATTTGCTGTTTTGAGTGCATGAGAAACACCAGAAATTGTTCCACCAGTACCCACTCCAGCAACAAAGGCATCTAGTCCATCTTTACCGAAAGCAGCTAGTATTTCAGCTCCTGTTGTTCTTTCGTGTACTTCTGGATTAGCTGGATTGTCAAATTGAAGAGGAAGGAAACCATCACGTTCAGCAGCGATTTCTTGAGCCTTAGCAATAGCACCTTTCATTCCCTCGCTACCAGGAGTTAGGACGAGTTCAGCACCATAAGCTTGGATAATCTTACGTCGTTCTACACTCATAGTTTCAGGCATAACGATGACGACTTTATACCCTTTAGCAGCACCTACCCATGAAAGTCCAATACCAGTGTTTCCACTTGTTGCTTCAACAATTGTAGAACCTGGTTTTAGAATACCGTCTTGTTCAGCTTTTTCAATCATGCTAAGAGCAATACGGTCTTTTACAGAAGAACCAGGGTTAAATGCTTCAAGTTTTACATAGACGTCCGCAGCACCTTCTGGCACAATATTGTTGAGTTTAACGATCGGAGTTTGACCGATTAATTCAGTAATGTTGTTATAAATAGACATATGAATACCTCTTTGTATAAGATATTTCTAGTATAACGCTATCTATACCATTTGTAAAATATAGAAATCCTATCGAAGCGATAGGATTTTTTTATATCATAGGTCTAAGCCATTAATTTTTAAGCGATTATGATAGGCTAATTCTAGTAAATATGTATAAAGTGGAACGATATCGGTTTTTCTTAGGAAATTCAAATTTATGAGAACTAAAATGTTCATTATGTGCTTTTTAGAAAGACATTTTTCTAAATAAGTAATAGTAATTTCACTATCATCTATACCTGCTCCTGCAGTTTCCATTTCAACGTTAATAATGTTCATCAAAAAGATTGATTTAATGGACATCTTACGACCAGTAGCGCCTTGTTTATCTGTAAAGATAATACGGATATTTGTAAATATAATTGAGTCACGAATCAGTTTATATCCACTTTGAATTTCTTCATTTTCTAGTAGATATTGTCCATATTCTTTGATAAGAGTTTCTTTGTTTTTGCTCGCTAAAGTTACCAGCGAGTCCTTGAATGAATTTTTCCAAATGCCATATTTTTTTCTCCTTTATTTACACTAAGTTTACAGGAACTTCAACTTCACGTAAACCTTGATCAGTTAAAGTAACTTTTTCCATTAAAAAAACTCCACCAGTGCAGCTTTAATATTTTCTTTTTCTTCTTTATCAACATAAATCATCGTATCGACTTGATCTGTAAAATTTGTATTTAGCTCAATGAGGTTATGTTCTTTAAGGAAGTTACTGTACTCTTGGTACTGAGTGTAAGACATTTGAATAGCAATGCCAGCTTGTTCCTTTATTTCAATGATGCCAATTTCTTTGACAGCTAAGGCGACACTGCCTGCGTAAGCACGAATCAATCCTCCAGCGCCTAGTTTAATACCACCAAAGTAGCGTGTCACTACCACACAGACATTGGTAAGATTGTGATTTTCTAGTACCCCAAGCATGGGAACGCCAGCAGTACCACTGGGCTCACCATCATCACTTGTACGTTTGATTTCACTACGTTCCCCAATAATGAAGGCAGAGCAGTTATGCGTAGCTTTGTAGTGTTCTTTTTGATGGCAGTAATGAAGTCACGAGCCTCTTCTTCGCTATAAACACGCTTGGCATGACAGATAAAGCGGGATTTTTTGATTTCTTCTTGGACTTGACCGTCCTCTTTAATTGTTCTAAATTCCATGATTTAATTGTACTAAAAAATCATCTAAAGCGCTAGGTTTTTACGAATAAAGAAGTATGAAAGTAAATCCAAATTATCTCGGTCGGTTGTTTACGGAGAATGAATTAACAGAAGAGGACCGTCAGTTGGCGGAGAAACTTCCAGCAATGAGAAAGGAGAAGGGGAAATTTTTCTGTCAACGTTGTAATAGTACTATTCTAGAAGAATGGTATTTGCCCATCGGTGCTTACTATTGTCGGGAGTGCTTAATGATGAAGCGAGTCAGGAGTGATCAAGCTTTTATACTATTTTCCGCAGGAGGATTTTCCGAAGCAAGATGTTCTTAAATGGCGTGGTCAATTAACTCCTTTTCAAGAGAAGGTATCAGAGGGACTGATTCAAGCAGTAGACAAGCAGGAGCCAACCTTAGTTCATGCGGTAACAGGAGCTGGAAAGACAGAAATGATTTATCAAGTAGTGGCCAAAGTGATTGATGAAGGTGGTGCAGTATGTTTGGCCAGTCCTCGCATAGATGTTTGTTTGGAGCTATACAAGCGCCTGCAACAGGATTTTTCTTGCGAGATAGCTTTCCTACACGGAGAATCAGAACCGTATTTTCGAACACCATTAGTTGTTGCGACGACCCATCAGTTATTGAAGTTTTATCAAGCTTTTGATTTGCTGATAGTGGATGAAGTAGATGCTTTTCCTTATGTTGACAATCCCACGCTTTACCATGCTGTCAAGAATAGTGTAAAGGAGAATGGATTGAGAATCTTTTTAACAGCGACTTCGACAGATGAGTTAGATAGGAAGGTTCGCATAGGAGAACTAAAAACGATTGAGTTTGCCAAGACGATTTCATGGAAATCCGTTGATTATTCCTAAACCTGTCTGGTTATCGGATTTTTAATCACTGTTTAGAGAAAGAAATCGGTTTGTCACCAAAGTTAAAGTCCTATATTGAGAAGCAGAGAAAGACAGCTTATCCGTTACTCATTTTTGCTTCAGAAATTAAGAAAGGGGAGCAGTTAAAAAGAAATCTTACAGGAGCAATTTCCAAATGAGAAAAATTGGCTTTTGTATCTTCTGTAACAGAAGATAGATTAGAGCAGGTACAAGCTTTTTCGAGATGGAGAACTGACAATACTTATCAGTACGACAATATTGGAGCGTGGAGTTACCTTCCCTTGTGTGGATGTTTTTCGTAGTAGAGGCCAATCATCGCCTGTTTTACCAAGTCTAGCTTTGATTCAGATTGGTGGACGAGTTGGGACGAAGCATGGATAGACCGACAGGAGATTTGCTTTTTCTTTCCATGATGGGTTAAATGCTTCAATCAAGAAGGCAATTAAGGAAATTCAGCAGATGAATAAGGAGGCGGGGTCTATGAAGTGCTT
>BNJS01003147.1_pt1 | contig 66347 bp, 88 predicted proteins | sample 8540461 | NCBI WGS metagenome assembly BNJS01 (sample SAMD00202454, study PRJDB9452) | human saliva metagenome | isolation source: human saliva | place: Japan
TGGAAGTTATGTACGCTGCCATAATAACTAGCAACAACATAACTATTAAGTTACTATTCATTTACAATTTAAAAGAAAATTAAACAGGACTAATCCTTAACTTCAAATAATCCTAACACTGTCTTTCCAGCAACGATAACCTATAATCCATTCCATTGAATAAACCATGATCAATAACACCAGTCATAGCTGAGTTCTGTCACCTGAAGTAATTGATTATTAATTTTGTTGAGATCCAAATCAATAACAGACTCATATCTGTAACAAAGCGATCACCAGAAACCAGTTAATCGGAATGATGGCTATAACCCTTTAGATCTGAAGACGATATAATCGGTCAGCACCGTGGCTGGGAATAACTCTCGGACTGTATAATTTAAAAGCACTCGTTGTTCAACCATCTTAGACTCATCAACCACTCCAGATATGCACTTTTTTAGTAGGTGTAGCAATGGATTTTTCCATCAAGAGGGCACCACCGCCACCTCCTTAATACCAAGCTTGAGTTGAGGATCACTGTTTGGCGCCATCAACGTAACATCACATATCAATATCATCCACCGATTTTTATGAATACCTAGACCTTCAGCTGTTTCACAGCTTGACTAGGATGTCGTTACACCTACTATAATTGAGATCTTCCTCCTTATTCATCGACTGACCCTCTACAAGAGGCTAGTTGAACTATACCCAGTCCAACAAATCCATGCCATCTCAACAAAACTAGCAGCGCTTACACCAGCGAGCTTTTCAATTCTTCCATGCACATCTCCTGTATCTTTCTATACACGGGGTTAGATTCATTATAACATGAGTCTCTTAACCAAATGGATAAGTATGAAAATATCAAAAAAATTTTGAAAACACAAAACTAGATCTCATAATTGAATCCATAGTTGGACGGAGAAAATATTATATAGCACCACTTAGTCTCTTTATTGACATTTGAAGAATTTACGAAGTTGAAAAAATCAATATGTTGTTAGAAATGAAGTAAATAGGGCAATTTCTTTTAGTCTAAAAATAGTTATTCTAATTTTATATATGTTGCCTTATTGAAATTAAATTATATTGCAATTAATGCGTTTGGTATTAAGTTTTTATTAATTATATTTTCAAATAATTTTGTTAGAAGATCAAAAAGCCCCAATACAAAATCTTAATTAATACTTGAGTATTCTCAATAGTTCTCATTGATCACATGAATCACGAAGATTATTCAGTTCAGAATATCTGAATTCATTGACTCAAGATTTTTGAACCTAACAAGTTTAAATCTGGGAATCACTCTTTCATAAACATGACTTCGCTTCTTGCCAGATATTATTTCTGTGGTGATGGACGTAATTGTATTAGTCTGAAGATAATCTTTGTAATGCTTAACTGTATTCAATTTGCTGGATGATTTTGATGTAAATAGTAACGTTGTGCATAATTACCTTACCAAAATCGTCAATTGATATCAGAGCCAAAGCAAGAACCTCTCATGCCACCTATCTGCAAATCCTTTTATGAGAGGCAACCACCTGATTTACTATGACCTGGGAAATAAAAACTCATTGGTACAATAGCGTTATACCAGATTCATAGAATTTTCGCGTGAACCCCCATCCAATCCCCTGAGATTATCCCCACTAGGTCATTCCAAAAGCTCAGACTCTTTATTAACGAATTATGGTTTGTCCCACGATATTAATCCGCGCAGTTTTGGAATACTAAACAAGGGTTTGGATACCTGTTCAGTACGTTTTATTTGTTCGTCAGCCATACGGCCTGTGTCAATTCTTCAAGTGTTTCCATATTTTTCTCCTTGAATTGTCAAATTAAGGCATACTTTCCCGTAGAATACTCTACAAGGGGTTTTCCAAATGATTACTTTCGTGGCCTAATAAGTTTGTTCTCCCATTAAAATGAATAGTCTGATCAACCAAATGTTAGATCACCCTTGGTGTAACACTTCAAGTAATCCATTCGTATTCTCATTGGTCCTCGCCATGGAGCATGAGTGGTCAGGAAAATAGACTTCAATGTTCAATTGATCGCCCACCCCTGATGATATGTAAATTTCTTTTCCCCATTGTGAGTTATAGTAGTTGGTCAAGTGGGGTTCTAAATATTGTTACCAGCCCGGTTACTCTTCAACTGTTTTTGACAGCTACCTTCCCGGATTTTAAGAAACGAGAATAACGGTCAAGTTAGAGTCCACTAAACAAGCTTCTTTCCAGTTTCAATTTTCAACAGTAGTATCAGCTCCCAATTTCCCATTCTAGTTCGGTTATTAGCACCCTGTCTTTCGAATTGTATGAGATATAGAGATTTTCCTCTGTATTTCGACATAACCTTTGTATGACGTGTTTCTACCACGATGACGGAGCTTCTCGAATGACACCAACGGTTACCATGAGACAGAGTTATCATCAAAAATGCTCTTCCAAATGGCTCTATAGATTGTTTGATAACCAAGGCTGTTCCATAATTTCACTGCAAACCGACCTTTCTATTTCGGGGAGACCATTGTAATTGAAATAGAGTTGATTTGCATTGCTTTAAATTGCGATCTGCCCATATTGCCTGCCTGCGTGACGAGCTCATATGAAGATTCCCAGTACGACTTGGAGAATAGTTTCTTTAGATGTCGTTCCACTCACGACCAATACCAGACTTGACGACGATTTAAGTAATTTAGCAATTTGAGAAAGTTCAGGTCTGTGCACGTAAACGAGAATATCACGCTCGTCTATGGTAATGATGTAGCTCATAAGATTTTCAATCAATTGTTCAATCTCATTTACTAGAAAATCTATGAGTTTTATTGTGTAATTATATTGTATATCTTAAGCTCCTGCAGACAAAACTGTCTCTTTTTTATTTGATTAATTTATAGATAGCTTCTGCATAGTCAGTAGCTGCACGGTGCTGCCCTCACCTCAGTAAACCCATTCGCTTGATGTATGAAAAGGATAATAACTAGGAACACAGTCCACAGGCAAACAACTACGTTTGAGAGACGTCCAAAATGTCCCACCCACCAATAATTTGTTCACATCCCTAAGGCCTGTCTGTTTCCTATAAACAGAAAGAAGTGTTCGTACCATAGACTACCAACTGGTACAGTAGTGCGGTAATGTGACGGTATGTTCTGAGAGATCGGACTCGCCCAGGGCTCTCAAGTTTTCAAGACCATTTTAATATATCCGTATCAACCCTGAGGGTAGTGGTAAATTCAAAGCAATCAGTATTATTCTTCAGATTCCTGTTGAAGGTAAAGACACCAAGTATCCATAGTTAACCCACCATTTAGAATTCAAATAGGCAAGACCCGTCTTTTCAGCAAAGAAACTTGATGAAGGTTTCAGCAACTAAATTCAAATAAGTCCTAGCACGAGCTCGAAATCAAATTGGCTATGGGAAGAGTGCACAAGTGATGTCGTCCTTATCAGATACCATTTTGGAGGCATCATACCATGAGCTGATTTAGTAATAGTCATATGGAGTTAATTCGCTTCTTCAGTCACTTGACCAGTTACTTTGACTGTAACAAAGTCATTAAGTTTGCATCAGTTCCAGAAAGTGATAGGTGCCAGAAATCCCAGCCTCGGTGACTAGGAACTAATTTCTTCATGCATGCCACCAATTAAAGCTTATGAGGCTAAAGTCAATATCGTCGTACTGAAGATAGGCAGTATATTTCCTTTTCCCATTGATAATTGGGAAAATTTCACTAGAGAAAACCAAATCAGGATCTTCAACCATTACAGAGCGGCTAATAATCCATATCACCCCAAATCATCCTTCATCCGTACCAACAACAAAGCGAACACGCTTTGATACTGAAGTTTCAAGCCTTGATAATCTTCGTACAATGCTTCATTGTGGGCCCTGTCATTCGATGAACCATACGATGGTTACAAAGCTTCTCTTGATGATCATCATATAAGGATCAAGTGTCCCACTCCATACTAGTTGAACCACATCTGCGTGCAAAGATACCCAAGACATCATCAATTAGACCACCAAAAGCTCCAAAGTACCATCATATTACAGTCTATAGCCATCATGTTCAGCTGCAAAGCAAGAAAATTTAGAGTCACTGGTCCAGGATGCAACAAGTTTTTAATAACCTACTGTCATCAATGTTCTGAATTAATACGCAAAGACCAAAAGGTCCTCCATCAAAGTTTCTTTACGTTTAATAACCAAGAAAATCAATTGCTGTAAAGCTACTCCTAATGCTTGAAGTTACACCCATTTTACCTACTTTTTAGTAAGAGTTTCAATTTCTTGAATAATATACCAAATTAAAAAGGTAAACAATTTTCTGAAGATCATAAGACACCCACTCTCTTCTGAAATAATTATTTCATGAATTTCCAATTTAGAATATTCTCATTTATGCTATATTGTGACTTATCAAAACCAAGGAGATGCATTACTATGCCACTTAAAATTGATCTTTGAAGGTCGTTCAGAAGAACAAAAAGATTGAACTTGCTCGCAAGGTTGAGTACTGGCTGTGTTGCAAAAGCTCTTAAGGAAGCTATCCAAGGCCATTAACGATATGCCAGGAAGGGACTTATTACCCACACGGTGAAACTGAAAGGGACATCATTTTCAAAAGCAGTCACAGATGTGACTGCTTTTGATATAAAACTGGAGCGTCTAATCTCAGTTCAACACTTAGTTATTAGTTGGTAATCCGCCATCGTCGTCAAAATTCTCCTTAATGACTTTTCACTAGGCAATGGTTTTTGCAGTCTTCTCCCAAGAAACGTAAGATTGGACCAAACTACCAGAAAATCAAGTAAAGCCATGACAACATTGTCAACCGCACGACCACAGGATGACAGATCTAATCACCGACTGTTGTAAACTAACTATGAATGACAAGGTTTAACAGTGCTGCTAGTTCCAGAAATCACCAAAATCTTGCCCACTGTTTACTGCGGCTTACTTTATGTAAATCGCAAATGCTATTGTCTTTGCCAGTGGTCCCACCAAAAGCATATCCAGCAAGAAAGCAACCAAGCAAATCCAGAAGATACACCTTAAAAAGTGACCCCACAAAGGAACTACTCCATTCCAATCTAAGGATGAAGATTCCATAGACCTATCTCACAGATCACTATCTCATATAAATGTAAAAAAGCAAAAGCTTCTTTAAAATTACGAGCATTAAAATCGCCTTTAAAAGGATCCTTCAGCATAATAAAATTTTTTCCTCGTGTTAAATTTCTCTCATGAAACGTACATTTCAGATAGTTTCCATTTCTGTATATCTCGGTTTACACGCAACGTTCGTAAAAATGTACAGTTCCTCACTATTATCCAATGTGAAGTGCTGATTAAGGTCAACCTAACTCCTGCATAGTCCAAGGCAAATTGATAAAGCTTCTCCCCTAATTTTGACCTAGCCTCCTTATCAATGCATATAAATCATCAATGAAAGAGTCTTGGGCCAGCCTTTTAGGTGAGCATTATTATCAGATACTTCTTTAATCACAAGAACAGATGACCTAAGATACGCTCATCTTCTCCGCCTCATAAACAAAAATAGGTTATTGGATTAATCATCAGTTTTAATCACATCTGTAAATTTATTGCCTGACTTAAAACATCAGGACGTATGTGATGACAACCAGAAGAATTCGTCCCACAATTTCTAAAATCTGGGATATTCTCTGCTCATAACGAATCAAGCACTACTCATAAAAAAAGATGGTAAACCGATTCTAATTTTATTTGACAAGTTTTGCTTTTAGCTGCATCTGTAAGAGTTGAAAAGTTGCTGTATCGTTAATTGCCAATCAGCAAGCATTTACGGTTAACTTTTTGATTTGTCACTTCAAAACTGTGCATCAACGAGTATGACAACTGTTCGAACGAGCTGCTGCATTGATACGTGTGATTCAAAGCTTATGGAATTACGTTTTTGATGATGATCACGGTATGCGTTGGTAGTAAGAGTTCATTACTTGTTTTTGTGCATGGAACAAGATGTGTTTTGCACCATAGTAAATTTTAGTGTTTCGGTTATCGCTTACGACGTTTGCGTGGATAGCACGCCACCTTTAACACGAGCTACTTATATATTCGAATTAGTTTAGTTTAGCTAATTTGAAATGTCAGGCGGATTAACGCATTTGCAGCATTGATTTGATACGTTTAAAGTCACCTGAATGTACCATTGACGCTTGAAGGAAGGTGACGATGTTAGCTTTTTAGTTTTAATCGTAAAACGGTGAGATGTGGCACGGAAATGTTTCAATCCACCTGAACCTGTACGTTTGAAACCGTTTAGCCGATGCGCGTGTTTTTTTGTTTAGCATCAAAAATTCTCCTCCAAAATAGTTAGCCTGACACTATTTTTTGTGGTTGCGGAATTGCGTTGCATGAACATTTATCGTCCATCCATTCGCCTTGCCTGGTCACACCGCAATATTTTGCGTTTTTCGTGCACCCACAATAATTTTAGCCTCCGATTTCTTTTGTGAGTAATCATACGACCTTTGAATCGGATAGAAACTTAACCTTGTTTCTTTTCATGAACTCACTATCGTCACGAAGTTTTGTTTCAAAAGTCACCCTTTATCGATGACTGGCTCAAACGAACTTCCTTAACGGTAACAACGCTTGCTCTTTACGCTTGTTCTTTGTTTCGATAATTTCAAATTTTGAACTCACTATAGTCCATAATTCAGTTAGCAGGTATGTAGCCAGGTTGATGTCCAAGTCAACATTTGCATCATCCGCATAGCCAGCTTCTGACAATGGTTTAATCTCAATTAACCATCATCAACATCAACAAGACGAAACTTCACGAACGCGAATTTTACTATTAATGAATAGATTCTTTGAAGCTATGATTCTACCTTTATTTTTGAGAAAACAAAGTGACTTGATATAATAGTCTGCAATAATAATATCCCTTTTATGATTTGACATGTTGGGCTAGACAATCCTGTCGGCAAGGCGAGAAGTTCTCACTTCGCTTTTCTCTATTGTTATTAGCATAAGTCAAGTGAGTCATCCATTGTTGGCTAATTTTTGAGTTTTGAATAAATTTGCCATCAATGATATCACCCGGTAGTGTCAAAGCGACGGTATCATCCATGGTTTAAGAGGCGACACCACGATGGATTATCTTTTATAGTCACGTTCAGCAATCTTTATGTCTCGAGATTGCAGAACAATTTTTTTCATTTTCCTTATAACCATGTTCTTACGTCTCATCAACAGGAAGCACCAAGAAAATCTTGAGTTCAGATCAGGTAAAACTATTGCAGCCTCAATATCACGTCCATCCATGATAATAGCACCATCTCTGGAGCAATACAGTTGTTAGCAGCAATTGTTTCTTGGCGTACTAGAATGGCTGCCACCCAAGAAACATTATTTAGACTTTGTTACCAGAATGGGTGTGTAACATCAACATCACCAACATAAAACCTGCTGACTACCATCTCGCTGCTTTTTCCTGAAATCGGATGCTGAGAGGTTGCCCAAAATTTCTGCACATTTTCCTCAGTCAAACCATTCTCCGTAAGCACAAAATAAGCTGCAGATCGGTAATATAACCTGTCAAGAGTACATAGCCAAGATTTCTTTTGCAACAATCTGGCTACTGTATTTTCTAACTTGACGCAGGACCATCAATAGCAAATTTACCACATCTTCATGATGTTCCTTGCTTTTAAATTATTGAACATTAACGGACACCGCCTAAGTTAGCATACCAGTAACCAATTTGTCATGTGATCAGGCAGACGTTCAACTCATCTACAGAGACTTGCGACGCAGCGATTGAACCGGCACCTTCACCAGATTGAACAACGATTGATGAATCATCAAGGCTGCCAGTAATTTGACATGGTGTTGTTCAGCCGACCCATGTATAGTCTTTTTTCTTCTTCAACATGTTTAGAAGAGCTTGATGCTTCGTTGATGATGATTCTCTTTAAGATTTTCACTATCTTTATCCTTCTAATCTTTTTTCGCTTGATGAAGATTTGCACCAACTTGCTAGTTGAAGCGAAGAGAAACCTGAAGTTCCCCTTAGACGCCGCACATTCCTCCAATATTTGATGTATAGAAAACAAAGAACAAAATACATACAACAATAATAAAGAACAAGCCAAGCAAGATTGGCAGAATGATGAATAATGAACCCACCTTTTCTTGCTTCTTCATCCGAAGGAGTGTCTTCTCTTCTTCAAAATTCAACTTGACTTCATTCAGAAAATCAGCATCAACTACTTCCTGAACCTTCAGAAACTATCTCCTGGCTGCTTTTTTTGTACTCAAGGACTTTCTCCTTGTAAACAATAAATCCATTTTAAAATAATACTATGAAAGTATCAATTCAGAAATGTATCGTTTAGGAGTTTAAAGCCAAACTCACTCTCCCGTCCTTTGGATTGGCGATGAATGTAGCTGCATCGTTAGGCTCAAAGATGTTGAATCAAACTTATTAAACGATTGAAAATAGCCCCGAGACTTTGACAGCCGTCAACCTGTCCTACCAAAGTTTTCATTTGGTGAAGTTTAATCTTGAGGGCTTTTTTTGATTCTCTATAAAAGGCAAAAATAATCAAAACTAGTCATATAATCCACTGCCCTTCACTCACCTGAAATCAGGACGAAGCGCCAAAGCATCTAAGAAATATTTTTAGGGCTACTCTCATGTATATAAAACTGACGTTTTCCATTTTTAAAATGAGGCAATAAGTTTGCCTTGATAACTTCCACTCTTTCATTATCATTAATCTGCACCTATTAAGCCTTCAGTACATTGAAGAAACAACACGCAATATCTCATAATTCAATAATAAAGTAATGATGAACCTGTATAGGACCAACAGAAGTAAACAAAATAGAAAAAGATCAAAATATGTGAGGGCACCGAGGCTAACCTGAACAGAAGGGCTGCTGCAATAAAGATTGGCGTGATGGCTAAAGATCAATAAATGATGAGCCACAAAAGATAATCTAGTTGCTACAATGGTAATGATACTACGAAAATCTTTGAATCATCTCTGTAATCTCCATTACTTCCTAATCTCTACCATAAAATCAGTTTTAGCAAGCACAATTAAGTGTTTACTGATAATTCCAAGAATATCTAATACAGCTTTTTCTGCATTGTTTGCAGAGATGTGCACTCATATAACGACTACGTATATTTTCACCACCTGCGTGGCTCTGGTGTTGAATTCCTGAAGAAAGATATCTTTGAACTATCAGTCACCACGAATTGGCTCAATGACTGGAACAATTCATGTCCTCCATAACCTTAGCTAACTCACAGGAAGTCATATTTTTTCAATGACTTGACGCACGTTACAGGTATTGGATCTTGAGCACCAAATCAACTCTGTGTTTATCAGTAGTCTTGATTCATTCTATCAGCGATCTCTTGAAAGAGCCATTTTTCAGTGACTCAATCTCAAAATCACGAATGATATATGAAGATTTTGCTTTCAACAGTACCGGTCATTGTTTGAAGATGGCTTTGAAACCTTGACAACTATCAGTCAATTTGGACGATCTTCGCGGGAAACTGATTATGAAACCAATCAAGCATTGTAAAAGCATTGACTATCTGACCGAAGTGATACTACGACCATGAAAGGTCAGATTCGGTACCCATGGGCAGAGAAGGTTTCATATCAATTCACCCAATGGGCCACCGTCAACAGTGTAGGCAAACTGACATCAAAATCATCAACATCAAACTTATCTGGTGCCAATTCCAATTTCTTCATTGTAGTCTTCGTGCCTACACGAATCATAATGCTTGATTTGTGGATGTACTCTTCAATGAGCCAATGCTGTCATATCTTTCAGCAATACTAGACTTATCATCAGCTCCAAGAGAAAGTATTCGTCGTAATAAGTGTCTGACCGATGTAATTCTGGAGATTAGGAAAGTAGTTGATCTAGTTGTAAATCTGAGGGTTCCAAGAGGAATAATGCCTCCATCATAGATTCAATAATTTGGGTGATATACTCCTCTGTAATAAAATCTGCAGTATCCATATGAGAGATGCAAACCAATCTATGTATAATTGGTCGTTAGCCGGCAGGTTGCTAATAGGGTAACCATTACTTTCCAAATAATGGATGCTACTTAAACCAAGTTTCCAATTTGGTTTTAGAATATCCAGCAAAATTCACCTGGTTTGTAAGAGTTATGTCTCCATATTTTCATCACTGCGTATTTATTTTGACATAAGCGCAGAAAATCGCCCAAGAGTGCAAATTGCAGGCCAAGCGCCTTTTCTATTGTATTTACTATTACTCAATTATAGTATAAAAAACGCATCATATTGATGGGTTGACTGCATGGACGAACTTTAGATTCTTTTCGTAATAAAACTAGTCCCCATCCAATCGCACTAAAGAATATCATTAAAAACTAGAAACTTTGATAAGTTTCAGTTTTTGGTAGTATTGAAATATTAACGACATCAACTAAAACCAAAATGTGATAGAGATACAACTAAGAGATAACACCTTTAATTTGGTCCTTTTTCAATAAGACCAAACTATGATCATCATCTGTATGACGACATCGTCCAACATGCTGCATTGACCCTTTTCAATCTTAGTTTGTTTATTATCTACTGGTCGTTGCAATTGAAAATCATCAGTAAAGAAATTCCAGGTGACACTGTCACAAATAAGTTGATTTATCTTTATACTAGGTTTCGTCAACTGACTCATCACTGATAAAGGAAATCATCCATGGCTCACCCCTCATCAGCAATATTGATATATTCCGCTCATTAACTGCATACAAGATAAAGTCCCATATGTGTTCAATATTTATTGAAAGTAACATAATCACCTGCATGAATATAGTCATTTGCCTGGACTTTCGATATACGGTGTTGATAACACAAAGCCTGTAATAATAAAATCACCATAATGGCAAGAACTATGATAATATTTTGAATTAAATTTAACTATATTTACTCCATGGGTTCTAATAAATCATACATAACAGACAAATAAAAAAGAGGATGTTGAAAAGTTAAGCCCATCTAGCTAGCTTCTAAAGAGAAACGACTAACCTCAATATTCCTCGTTATGTCGATACATTTGAGGAAGAGCCAGTTACCCTTTGGCAGATTTAGCAGATCAGTTGGCAGAGATTGATCGTGAAACTGAAGAGGTAGAAGCAAGACTTGCTCAGATGAGAAGTCAATTAGTCGGCACGACTCCAGAAGCTCAAGCAGAGTTAACCACCTATTTGGAAAAATTGAATAAGATGTGAGAAAAGGGAACCGGTCTGGTTCTCTTTTTGTTTGTCCGGAGATTCAGTAGAAGAGATTTCAGCTTTATCTGAAAATGATTAGGCTCAAAGCCCAAATCCAATCCCATATTTGGTATAATATTTAAAAAACATTGGAAAAGAGATGCATTATAGACAAAGTTAGCTACCATTTGTTATATTGATAATGGAAAGGAGCTTTTGCTCCTACATCGTAATAAAAAGCCTAATGATGTTCATGAAGGAAAGTGGATTTCGTTGGGGAAAACTAGAAGCTGGAGAGACACCAGATGAATCGTGCTTTGTCATGAAATTTTTCGAGGAAACCCATTTTACAGTAACTGAGATGGACTTCAAAGGTATGATTACCTTCCTGAATTTACTCCGGGCCACGATTGGTATACCTATGTCTTTAAGGTGACTGATTTTGAAGGAGAACTCATTTCTGATGAGGAATCTCGCGAAGGGACACTTGAATGGGTGCCATATGATCAGGTTTTAACGAAGCCAACCTGGGAAGGTGACTATGAGATTTTTAAGTGGATTCTTGAAGATAGACCTTTCTTCTCTGCAAAATTTGTTTATGATTCTAACCAGAACTTGGTAGATAAAACTGTAACTTTTTATGATAAATAAGGAGAAACTATGAGCCGTAAAAAGACAGAAAAATTTTCAGAAACATGGTTTTTTATGTGGATTTTGAATAATCAGGTGGTAATGGCCTTTTTAATCTTACTCTTGATTGGTTTGACGGTCTTGATTTTTACCAAAATTAGTCCAATTTTTTCACCAGTTATTCAATTTCTGACCATTATTATGTTGCCGCTGGTTATTTCCATGCTCCTTTATTATCTGATAAAACCTTTGGTGCTATTAGTCGAAAAAACTGGTTTAAATCGGACCATGTCTATCTTGCTTATCTATGCTATTCTTGCCTTACTCCTAGTTTGGGGAATTTCGACGGCTATTCCTAACTTACAAGATCAAATTTTGATTTTGATTAGAAATGCACCATCATACATTGTCTCGGGCAAACAGTGAAACGGAACGTTGGTTGAAACTTCCTATTCTTTCCAATTTTCATGGAGATTTAGAGGCTGTGCTCAGTGATTTTTCAGCGAGAATGGTCAATTATGCCGAGCACTTTTCTACTTCAGCTCTGACTTGGATTGGGACCTTTGCTAGCACAGTAGCAAGAGTAACAGTTGCTATCATTTTGACACCATTCATTCTTTTTTATCTCTTAAGAGATAGTCAAAAGATGAAACATAGCTTTGTCTCAGCTTTACCGACACGTTTTCGTAAAACGACTGTCCGTATGCTTTCAGATATCAATAATCAGTTTGAAGGTTATGTTCAAGGTCAAGTGACAGTAGCGATTGTCGTGGCAATTATGTTCTGTATCATGTTCAAGATTGTTGGGCTTCGTTATGGAATGACTTTTGGTATTTTAGCAGGATTTCTAAATATGATTCCCTATCTTGGAAGCTTTCTAGCTATGGTACCCGTTGTTATTATGGGATTGGTTCAAGGTCCTGCTATGCTAATCAAGGTCCTCATCATTTTTGTTATCGAGCAAACTATTGAAGGACGTTTTGTTTCTCCACTTGTTTTGGGAAATAAACTAAGCATTCACCCTATCACCATTATGTTTATTCTTTTGACAGCAGGTTCTCTTTACGGTGTGTGGGGTGTCCTATTAGGGATTCCAATCTATGCCTCTGTCAAGGTTGTTGTTAGAGAGATTTTTGATTGGTACCGTTCTGTAAGTAATCTTTACCAAGATGACATTGAAATTGAAGGACAAAAAGACGATGTTAAATAGTGAAAAAATGGTTGCCTCTATCGGAAACCAAGATTTAGACCACGCTGACAAATATTTTAAAAAAGCTTTACGAGAAGACCCTGCAGAGGTTCTTGTTGAGTTGGGCCAATACTTAGAGTCTATTGGTTTCTTACCACAGGCACAGGAAATTTACGAAAAAGTTCGTTTTGATTTTCCAGAGGTTAATGTCAATCTAGCACAAATTGCAGCCGAAGATGGCAATATTGAAGAAGCGTTTCTCTATTTAGACGCTATTCCTGAGGAGTCTGAGGACTATTTGTCTGCGTTGATTGTAAAGGCAGACCTCTACCAAATGGAGGGCTTGACGGATGTAGCACGTGACAAGTTGTTAGAGGCAAGTCAATTATCAGATGACTCATTGATTATTTTTGGTTTGGCTGAGATGGAATTTGAACTCGGTAACTTTGAGCAAGCCATTCAATACTATGCTAAATTGGATAATCGTGACCTTCTGGCAATGACTGGGGTTTCTACTTATGAACGCATTGGTAAGGCTTATGCCAGTCTTGGAAAGTTTGAAGCTGCTCGTGAATTTTTGGAAAAAGCTATTGAAATTGAGTACGATGATACCATTGCTTTTGAATTAGCCACTTTGCTCTATGATCAAGAAGAGTATCAAAAAGCTAATTTTTACTTTAAGCAGATAGAAACCATGTCTGCAGACTTCGAAGGTTATGAGTATGTTTACGCTTTGTCGTTACATGCAGAACATAAAACCGAAGAAGCCTTACGTATGGCATGCAAACAAGGGATTTCAAAAATGCTCTTTTGATGTTCAATTACTTGTTAGCATCACAGTTATCCCTACTGAGTTGCATGATACTCAATCTGCTGAATCTTATTTGAAGCAAGCCTTGCCATTGGCTGAGGACCAGGATGAGATTGTCTTACGTTTAAGTACTCTCTATTTGGAAGAAGAACGTTACGAGGACCCTGGTAGCTTTAGCTGATTACGAGGTAGATTCTGTTTTGGCTCGTTGGAATATCGCCAGAGCCTATCAAGCACTTGATGATGATGAAGAAGCTTTTCAAATTTATCAAGATTTGTCTAAAGATTTGGCTGATAATCCTGAATCTCTACAGGATTATGCATATATTCTAAGAGAATTTGGTTACAGAGACCAGGCGCGTGTAACAGCAGAAAAATACCTTGCCTTGGTGCCAGACGATGTCAATATGCAAACGTTTCTTGAAGATTACTAAGCTTTTAAAATGTTTTTAATTGGTTGTTTAAATAGAAGGAGAGGGAGTGCGAATCTACTCAACCCTCCCTCTTTTTATTTGTCTATTTATGTTATGATTTTATTAGAACCCATAAGGAGTAAATATGGTTAGAGAGATTTAATTAGAAATATTATCATAGCAGTTCTGCCATTGTAGTGATTTTATTGTTAAGAGCTTTTTGTGTTATCAACACACCGTGTAACTGAAGGTCAGGCGAATGACTATATTCATGCAGGTGATTATGTTACTTTCAATAAAAATGTTGAACCGCATAATAAGGACTTTATCTTGTATACGGTTAATGGTAAGGAATATATCGGCCGTGTTATTGCTGATGAGGGCAAGAGCGTGACAGCTATGGATGATTTCCTTTATATCAATGATAAGTCAGTTGACGAAGCCTATATTAGCAAAGATAAATCAGCTTATTTGGCGACAGTGTCACCTGGGAATTTCTTTACTGATGATTTTTCCATTGCAACATTGACAGATAATAAACAAACTAAGATTGAAAAAGGTCAATACCTTGTGTTGAACGATAACCGTCGTAATACAGATGATAGTCGTAAGTTTGGTCTTATTGAAAAGGACCAAATTAAAGGTGTTATCTCTTTCAGATTGTATCCTCTATCACGTTTTGGTTTCGTTGATGTCGATTAATATTTCAATACTACTAAAAAAGCTGGAAACTTATCAAAAGTTTCTAGTTTTTTAGTGATATTTTCTTTAGCAAATGCAATTGAGATGGGGACTAAGTTTTATTACGAAAAAGAATCTAAAGTTTAAGTCATACGGTCAACCCATCAATATGATGGGTTTTTATGCTATAATTGAAGTAAATAGTAAATACAATAAAAGGAGCGCTTATGGCCTACGATTTACTCTTAGAGCGTTTTCTACGCTATGTCAAAATAAATACACGCAGTGATGAAAATGCAACAAGGACGCCAACAACAAAGCCAGGTAGATTTTGCTTTGAATATTCTAAAACCAGAATTGGAAGAGCTTGGTTTAAGTAACGTCCATTATTTGGAAAGTAATGGTTACCTAGTGGCAACCCTGCCGGCTAACGATGACCAATTAACACGTAAGATTGGTTTCATCTCTCATATGGATACTGCAGATTTTAATGCAGAAGGAGTATCACCCCAAGTTATTGAATCCTATGATGGAGGCATTATTCCTCTTGGAACCTCAGGTTACAACCTAGATCCAGCTGCTTTCCCTAATCTCCAGAATTACATCGGTCAGACACTTATTACGACAGATGGCACCACTCTTCTTGGAGCTGATGATAAGTCTGGTATTGCTGAGATTATGACAGCATTGGCTCATTTGAAGGTACATCCTGAAATCAAGCATTGTGAGATTCGTGTAGGCTTTGGTCCTGATGAAGAAATTGGAATTGGCGCAGATAAATTTGATGTTGATGATTTTGATGTCGATTTTGCCTACACTGTTGACGGTGGCCCATTGGGTGAATTACAGTATGAAACCTTCTCTGCCGCGGGTGCAGATCTGACTTTCTATGGTCGTAATGTCCACCCTGGAACAGCAAAAGGTCAGATGGTCAATGCTTTGCAATTGGCAATTGATTTTCATAATCAGTTCCCGCAGAAGATCGTCCAGAGTTGACTGATGGTTATCAAGGTTTCAACCATCTTCAAACAATGACCGGTACTGTTGAAGAAGCAAAATCTTCATATATCATTCGTGATTTTGAGACAGAGTCTTTAAAAATCGAAAAGCAACTTTCCAAGAGATCGCTGATAGAATGAATCAAGACTACGGTCAAACACGAGTTGATTTGGTGCTCAAAGATCAATACTATAACATGCGTCAAGTCATTGAAAAGATATGAAGCCTGTTGAGTTGGCTAAGGAGGTTATGGAGGACATAGGAATTGTTCCAGTCATTGAGCCAATTCGTGGTGGAACTGATGGTTCAAAGATATCTTTCATGGGAATTCCAACGCCAAACCTTTTTGCAGGTGGTGAAAATATGCATGGTCGTTATGAGTACGTCTCTTTACAAACAATGGAAAAAGCTGTAGATGTTATTCTTGGAATTGTCAGTAAACCTTAATTGTGCTTGCTAAAAACTGATTTTATGGTAGAATTAGAAGTAATGGAGGTGCTGAGATGATTAAAATTTTCGGCAAGTATCGTTACCATTGGCAACCTGAATTATCTTGGCTCATCATTTATTGGTCTTTAGCCATCACGCCAATCTTTATTGCAGCGGCCCTTCTGTTCGAGTTGTACTCGGTGCCCTCACATATTTTGATGCTTTTCACTATTTTTGTTGCTTTATTTGGTCTAGGGTTCCATCGTTACTTTATTATTGAAGATTATGGAATATTGCGTATTGTTTCTTTCAATATTTTTTAAAACCGCGTAAGGTGCAGATTAGTGATATTGAAAAAGTGGAAGTTATCAAAACCGGCTTGTGCCTCATTTTTAAAAATGGAAAGAAACGTCAGTTTTATATGAGAAAGTGGCCTAAAAAATATTTCTTAGATGCTTTAGCGCTTCATCCTGATTTCAAAGGTGAGGTAGAACTGATGGATTATATGACTAATTTTGATTATTTTGCCTTTTATGAGGAATCAAAAAAAGCCCTCAAGATTAAACTTCGCAAATAAGGGCTTTAGTAGGACAAGATTTGACAGCTGTCAAAGTCTCGGGGCTATTTTCAATCGTTTTAATAAGTTGGTCGCCATCTTTTAAACCCAACGATACCTTCGTCATCATAATCAAAGACGGAGAGTAGGTTTGGCACAAACTCACAAGCGATACATTTTTCTGGAATTAATGATACTTTCATAGTATTATTTTAAAAATAGATTTATTGTTTTTTACAAGGAGAAAGTCATGAGTAAAAACCATGGGAAGATAAGGTTTCTGAAGAAGAGTTGGAAGAAGTAGTTGATGTTGATTTTCTAGATGATGAAGATGAGTTTGAGGATTTTTGAAGAAGAGGAAGACACTCCTTCAGATGAAAAAGCAAGAAAAAAGGTGGGTTCATTAATTCATCATTCTTAACAGTCTTGCTTTGGCTTTGTTCTTTATTATTGTTGTATGTATTTTGTTCTTTGTTTTCTATACATCAAATATTGGAGGAAGTAAAACTGCGGCGTCTAAGGGAACTTCAGGTTTCTCTTCAACTTCAACTAGCAAAGTTGTTAAATCTTCATCAAGCGAAAAAGATTCAAGTAGGGATGAAGATAGTGAAAAATCTACTAAAGAGAAATCATCATCAACGAAAGCATCAAGCTCTTCTAAACATGTTGAAAAAGACTATGCAACTGGGTCAGCTGAAACAACACCATCAAGTGCTGCAGCAGCAACCGACGGTTCATCAATCGTTGTTCAATCTGGTGAAGGTGCCGGTTCAATCGCTGCACGTGCAGGTATCTCTGTAGATGAGTTGGAACGTCTTAACCCTGATCACATGACAAGTGGTTACTGGTATGCTAACCCAGGTGATGTCGTTAATGTTCAATAATTTTAAAAGCAAAGGAACATCATGAAAGATATTAGAATTGCTAATGATGGTCCTGCGTCAAGTGGAAAAAGTACAGTAGCCAAGATTATTGCAAAAAATCTTGGCTATACTTATCTTGACACAGGTGCTATGTACCGATCTGCAACTTATTTGGCCTTGCAGAATGGTTTGACTGAGGAAAATGTACCAGAAATTTTGGAGCAACTATCTCAACATCCGATTTCATTCGGAAAAGCAGCAGATGGTAGTCAGCAGGTTTATGTTGGTGATGTTGATATTACACACCCCATTCGTGATAACCAAGTCACAAATAATGTTTCTTGGGTAGCGGCCATTCCTGAAGTGCGCCAAGAACTGGTTGCGCAACAACAACGTATTGCTCAAGATGGTGCTATTATCATGGATGGACGTGATATTGGTACTGTGGTTTTACCTGATGCAGAACTCAAGATTTTCTTAATTGCTTCTGTTGATGAACGTGCAGAACGTCGTTATAAGGAAAATATTGAAAAAGGTATTCCTGCTAATCTCGAGACACTTAAAAAAGAAATTGCTGAACGTGACTATAAAGATAGTCATCGTAAGGTATCGCCTCTTAAACCAGCGGATGATGCCATCACTTTTGACACTACAGGTGTATCTATTGATGGTGTTGTGGAATTTATTCAAGAAAAAGCAAAAAAAATTATTGACAATGGATGACTCACTTGTTATACTAATAACAATGAGAAAAGCAGAAGTGAGAACTTCTCGCCTTGCGACTTAGGTTGTCTGGCCCAACATGTCAAATCCTTAAAGGGATATTATGTGTGCGGGCTTGTATATCAAGTCCGCTTTGTTTTTCTCTAAAAAAATAAAGAGGTGAAGATCATAGCTAAGAAAGATCTATTCATTAATGATGGAAATTCGCGTTCGTGAAGTTCGTCTTGTTGAGTCTTGATGGTGAACAATTGGGAATTAAACCATTGTCAGAAGCACAAGCTATTACAGATGATGCAAATGTTGACTTGGTTCTTATCCAACCACAAGCTACGCTACCTGTTGCTAAGATTATGGACTATGGTAAGTTCAAATTTGAGTATCAAAAAGAAACAAAAGAACAACGTAAGAAACAAAGCGTTGTTACCGTTAAGGAAGTTCGTTTTGAGCCTGAGTCATCGATAAAGGTGACTTTGAAACAAAAACTTCGTAACGGCCGTAAATTCCTTGAAAAAGGAAAACAAGGTTAAAAGTTTCTATCCGATTCAAAGGTCGTATGATTACTCACAAAGAAATCGGAGCTAAGGTATTGGCGGAATTTGCTGAAAACGCAAGATATTGCGATTATTGAGCAAAAGAGCGAAGATGGATGGACGTCAAATGTTCATGCAACTTGCACCAATTCCTGACAAAAATAATTGTCAAACTAACACTATTTTAGAGGAGAATTTTAAAATGCCAAAACAAAAACACACCGCGCATCAGCTAAACGTTTCAAAACTGTACAGGTTCAGGTGGATTGAAACGCTTCCGTGCCTTTCACATCTCACCGTTTCCACGGTAAAACTAAAAACAACGTCGTCACCTTCGTAAAGCGTCAATGGTACATTCAGGTGACTTTAAACGTATCAAATCAATGCTTTCACAAATGCGTTAATCCGCTACAAGCATTTCAAATTAACTAAACTAGAACTAATTCGGAGGAATATATAAATGGCTCGTGTTAAAGGTGCGTTGTATCACGCAAAACGTCGTAAACGTGTATTGAAACTTACTAAAGGTTACTATGGTGCAAAAACACATCTTGTTCCGTACTGCAAAAGAACAAGTAATGAACTCTTACTACTATGCATACCGTGACCGTCGTCAAAAGAAACGTGATTTCCGTAAACTTTGGATCACACGTATCAATGCGGCAGCTCGTTTGAACGGTTTGTCATACTCACAATTGATGCACGGTTTGAAATTGGCTGAAATCGAAGTTAACCGTAAAATGCTTGCTGATTTGGCAGTTAACGATGCAGCAGCTTTCACAGCTCTTGCAGATGCAGCTAAAGCAAAACTTGGTAAATAAGAATTAAGATGGGTTTTACCATCTATGGAGGTAATTATGATTCGTTTAGCAAAAGAGCAGAAGATATTCCAAGATTACAGGAGCTATTGGGGCAGATTCTTCTAGTTCATCATCACGCACGTCCTGATGTTTTTAAGTCAGAAGGCAGTAAATTTACAGATGTAGAGTTAGAAGCAGTGATTAATGATCCAAATAAACCTATTTTTGTTTATGAGGCAGAAAGATGGGCGTATCTTGGGTCATCTGTTCTTAATGATTAAAGAAGTATCTGATAATAATGCTCCACTAAAGGCTGTTAAGACTCTTTTCATTGATGATTTATGCGTTGATAAGGAGGCTAGAGGTCAAAAATTAGGGGAGAAGCTTTATCAATTTGCCTTGGACTATGCTAAGGAGTTAGGTTGTTATAATCTGACACTCTCACGTATGGAATGATAATGAGGGCGTGTACGTTTTTACGGAACGTTTAGGTATGAAACCGAGATATACAGAAATGGAAACTATCCTAAAATAATACGTTTTCATGAGAGAAATTTAACTTACGAGGAGAAAAAATTTTTGATATGCTGAAAGAGATCTTTTAGAAATGGAGAATTTTAATGCCTCGTAATTTTAAAGAAGCTTTGCTTTTTACGTTTTTGATGTGTGGAATGATGGTCTGTGGGATGAGTCTATGGAATCTTCTCATCCTTGATTGGAATGGAGTAGTTCCCTTTGCTTAGGGTCACTTTTTCCAAGGTTATCTTCCTGGATTTGTAGTTGCTTTCTTACTGGATATGCTTTTGGTGGGACCACTAGCCAAGACAATAGCATTTGCGATTTTACATAAAGTAAAAGCCCATGATAAACGATGGGCAAAGATTTTAGTGATTTCTGGAACCATGGCACTATTCATGGTAACCTTTATGTCATTCTATGGATTAGTTTACAACAGTCAGTCGGTGATGCTATCATCCTATGGTCGTGCATGGTTGACAAATGTTATCATGGCTTTACCACTTAATTTTCTAGTGGTTGGTCCAATCTTACGTTTTATCTTGGGAAAACTACAAAAACCATTGCCTGGTGAAGAAGTCGTTGAGAATTTTGACGACGATGACGAATTACCAACTATTATTCAAGTCGTGAACTGAAGTTAGACTCCAGATTTTATATCAAAAAGCAGTCACATCTGTGACTGCTTTTTGATGATTAATTTTTCTTTTCATTTCACCGTGTGGGTAATAAGTCCCTTCTGGCATATCGTTAATGAAAACATGGATAGCTTCCTTAGGAGCTTTTGCAACACGTGATACAACCTCAGTAACTTCGCGAGCAAGTTCAATCTTTTGTTCTTCTGAACGACCTTCAAAGAGATCAATTTTTACAAATGGCATAATGCATCTCCTTAGTTTTGATAGTCCTATTATAGCATGAATTAAGAGAATATTCTAAAGTTTTTAGAAATTCTTGAAATAATGCTAGACTATGAATTATTTTGAAAGAGGTAGGTGTCTTATGATCTTAGAAAATTATTTTGCCTTTTTAATTTGGTATATTCAAAGAGATGAAAACTCTTACTAAAAATGGTAAAATAGTGCTAACTAAAGACAGTAAGGAGTAAATTATGACAATTGATTTTCGCGCCGAAGTTGATAAACGTAAAGAAGCTTTGATGGAGGACCTTTTTGGTCTTTTGCGTATTAATTCAGAACGTGATGACAGTAAGGTTGATGAAAAGCACCCATTTGGTCCTGGACCAGTGAAAGCTCTAGAACATTTTCTTGCTTTAGCTGAACGTGATGGCTATAAGACTCGTAATATTGATAATTACGCTGGAGACTTTGAATTTGGTCAAGGTGATGATGTCTTGGGTATCTTTGCACACTTGGATGTGGTTCCAGCGGGTAGCGGATGGGACACTGATCCTTATGAGCCAGTCATCAAAGAAGGAAAGCTTTATGCTCGTGGTTCATCAGATGATAAAGGGCCCACAATGGCTTGTTATTATGCCTTGAAAATTATCAAAGAGCTTGAGCTTCCAGTATCTAAGCGCGTTCGCTTTATTGTTGGTACAGATGAAGAATCTGGTTGGGGTGATATGGATTATTACTTCGCTCATAATGGATTGAAAGATCCTGATTTTGGTTTTTCTCCTGATGCAGAATTTCCAATTATCAATGGGGAAAAAGGAAATATTACTGCCTATCTTCATTTTTGAAGGACAAAACGATGGTGACTTTAGCCCTCGTAAGCTTTAATGGTGGCATGCGTGAAAATATGGTTCCTGAATCTGCAAGTGCAGAGTTTACGGCACCTATCACTTTACAGGAACTTGAGTCTAAACTTAATGACTTTGTTTCTGATCAAGAAGTAACTGGTCAAGTGACTGAAGAAGCAGGTGCTTTCCATGTGACTATTCATGGGAAATCAGCTCATGGTATGATGCCTCAAAATGGTATCAATGGGGCAACATACTTAGCACTCTTCCTTAGCCAATTTGATTTCCAGGCTAATGCTAAGACTTATTTGAATTTAGTTGCTGAAACACTTCATCAAGATTTCTTTGCTGAAAAGACGGGTCTTGCCTATACAGATTCTAAAATGGGTGAGTTAACTATGAATGCCGGTGTCTTTACCTTCAACAAGGAATCTGAAGATAATACAATTGCTTTGAATTTCCGCTACCCTCAAGGGGTTGATACGGATGCTATTAAGGCTGGTCTTGAAAAACTTGAAGAGCCTAAGGCGGTCAGTCTCTCAGAACATGGTCACGTACCGCACTATGTACCAGTTAGTGATCCTATGGTAGAGACACTTCTTTCTGTTTATGAGAAACAGACAGGCCTTAAAGGTCATGAACAAATTATTGGTGGTGGGACATTTGGACGTCTCCTAAAACGTGGTGTTGCCTATGGAGCTATGTTCCCTGGTTATGTCAACACTATGCATCAAGCGAATGAGTTTACTGAGGTTGAAGACTTGTACCGTGCAGCTGCTATTTATGCAGAAGCTATCTATGAGTTAATCAAATAAAAAAAGAGACAGTTTTGTCTTTTTGAGGCTTGAATATACAATATAAGTGCACAATAAAAACTCATAAGATTTTCTAGTAAAAATAGAATTGAATCGAACTAGTTATGAAAGGAAAATCTTATGAGCTACCATCATTTTACCATAGACGAGCGTGAAAGTATTCTCGTTTACCGTACGCAAGGCCTAAACTCTTTCTCAAATTGCTAAATTACTTCATCGTCATCCGTCTAGTATTAGTCGAGTGGAAACGACATCTAAAAAGAAGGAAACTATTCTCCAAGTCATGCACAGGAATCTTACCATATGGCTAAATCACACTGTGGGCGGAAACGTATGCTTGAAAGTAGATCACACTTTAAGCAATACTGTCAAACATCTATTTCTCGATTACCAATGGTCTCCCCGAAGAAATAGATCAGGTTGCGATTAGAGTATGGAAGAACTATTATTAGTTATCAAACAATCTATGAGAGCCATTTACAGAGGCATTTTGATGATAACTCACTATCTCATGGTGCTCGTGGTGTCATTCGAAAGCTCCGTCATCGTGGTAAAACACGTCATACAAAAAGGTTATGTCGAAAAATAGAGGGAAAATCTCTATATCTCGTACAATTCACGAAAGACCAGAAGATGCTAATAACCGAACTAGAATAGGAGATTGGGAAGCTGATACTGTTGCAGGTAAAACTGGAAAAGCTTTGTTTAGTGACTCTAACTGACCGTTATTCTCTTTCTTAAAAATCCGGAAGGTAGCTGTCAAAAAGCAAGTTGGTAATAGGAGCCATGGTAACAATGTTAGAACCCTTGACCAAGCATACTGTAACTCCTGATAGGGGAAAGAATTTGATCATCATCAGAAATTGAGCGATCAATTGAACATTGAAGTCTATTTTTCCTGACCCTCATGCTCCATGGCAACGAGGGACCAATGAGAATACGAATGGATTACTTAGAGAATATTTTTCCAAAAAGGGAGTGATCTAACATTGGTTGATGATCAGACTATTCAGCTGTGGGAGAACAAACTTAATAATAGGCCACGAAAAATGTCTTTGACTGGAAAACCCCTTATGAAGTATTCTACGGGAAAGTATGCACTTAATTTGACAATTCAAGGGAGAAAAATATGGAAACACTTGAAGAATTGACACAAGCCATTATGGCTGACGAACAAAATAAAACGTATACTGAACAAGGTATCAAACCCTTGTTTAGTATTCCAAAAACTGCGCGGATTAATATCGTAGGACAAGCTCCTGGTATTCGTGCTCAAGAGTCTGGGCTTTACTGGAATGACCCTAGTGGGGATAATCTCAGGGATTGGATGGGGGTTTCACGCGAAGAATTCTATGAATCTGGTATGTTTGCTATTCTACCAATGGATTTTTATTTCCCAGGTCATGGTAAATCAGGTGATTTGCCTCCTCGCAAAGGATTTGCAGATAAGTGGCATGAGAAAGTTCTTGCTTTAGCTCCTGATATCCAATTGACGATTTTAGTAGGTAATTATGCACAGCATTACTATTTACATCAAAAATCGTCAGCAAAATTAACAGATACAGTTAAGCATTACAAAGATTATCTTCCAGACTATTTTCCTTTAGTGCATCCGTCACCACGAAATAATATCTGGCAAGCGAAAAATCCATGGTTTATGAAAGAAGTGATTCCAGATTTAAAAGCATTGGTTCAAAAAATCTTGAGTCAATGAATTCAGATATCTGAACTTGAATAGTCACTAGTGATTCGTAATAGGTCAATGAGGAACTATTGAGAATACTCAAATATTATTAAGATTTTAGCCCTTTGGGGCTTTTTGATCTTCTAACAAAATTATTTGAAAAAAATATAATTAATAAAAACTTCAATACCAAACGCATTAATTGCAATATAATTTTTAATTTCAATAAGAGCAACATATAAAATTAAAATAACTATTTTTTTAGACTAAAGAAATTGCCCTGTTGCACTTCATTTTTACAACAGCACAATGATTTTTCAGCTTTCGTAGAATTCTTCAAATGTCGTAAAAGAAGACTAAGTGGTGCTATTATATTATTTCTCCGTCCAAACTAGATTCTAATTATAGGGTCTAGTTTTTATTGTTTTAAAGTTTTTGATAGCCTTTTTCATACTTATCGTTGCAATTTAAAGAAGACTCATGTTATAATGAATCTAACTAAATGTATAGAAAGATGCAAGGAGATGTGCATGGAAGAATTGAAAAAGCTCGCTGGTGTAAGCGCTGCTAGTTTTGTTGAAGATGGCATGGTTGTTGGACTAGGTACTGGTTCAACAGCTTATTTCTTTGTAGAGGAGATTGGTCGTCGAATAAAGGAGGAAGGTCTCAGTGTAGTAGGTGTAACGACATCTAGTCAAACAACGAAGCAAGCTGAAGGTCTAGGTATTCCTTTGAAATCGGTGGATGATATTGATAGTATTGATGTTACCGTTGATGGCGCCGACGAAGTAGATCCTCAACTCAACGGCATTAAAGGTGGCGGTGGTGCCCTCTTGATGGAAAAAATCGTTGCTACACCTACTAAAGAGTACATCTGGGTAGTTGATGAGTCTAAGATGGTTGAACAACTTGGTGCTTTTAAATTACCAGTCGAAGTTGTTCAATACGGTGCTGATCGATTATATCGCGTCTTTGAATCTAAGGGTTATAAGCCATCATTCCGATTAACTGAACAAGGTGATCGCTTTGTTACAGATATGAAGAATTTCATTATTGATTTGGATCTCGGCAAAATTAATAATCCAGTTGCTTTAGGTGACGAACTCAAAGCTATGACTGGTGTTGTTGATCATGGTTTATTCAATGGAATGGTTAACAAGGTTATCGTTGCTGGAAAAGACGGTGTTAAGATTGTTGAGGTTAAGGATTAGTCCTGTTTAATTTTTCTTTTTAAATTGTAAATGAATAAAGTAACTTAATAGTTATGTTATTGCTAGATTATTATGTAGAAAGGAAAGAGGTAATTTCGAAAGATTTTAGCTCTTTGTGGTGTTGTTATGTCCAAATTTAATCGAATGCATTTAATCGTTCTCGACTCAGTAGGTATTGGTGCAGCTCCAGATGCCAATAACTTTGTCAATGCTGGTGTTCCTGATGGAGCTTCAGATACCCTTGGACATATTTCTAAAACTGTTGGTTTGAATGTGCCAAACATGGCTAAACTTGGTCTTGGAAATATTCCTCGCGAACAAGCCTTGAAAACTGTTCCAGCTGAGAGCAATCCAACTGGTTACGCGACTAAGTTAGAAGAAGTCTCTCTTGGAAAAGATACCATGACAGGTCACTGGGAAATCATGGGACTTAATATTACAGAGCCTTTCGATACTTTCTGGAATGGCTTCCCAGAGGAAATTCTTACTCAAATCGAAGAATTCTCAGGACGCAAGGTCATCCGCGAGGCCAACAAACCTTATTCTGGTACAGCAGTTATCGATGATTTTGGACCACGCCAAATGGAAACAGGCGAATTGATTATTTATACATCAGCTGACCCGGTTCTTCAAATCGCAGCTCATGAAGATATTATTCCTGTTGAAGAATTGTATCGTATTTGTGAATTTGCTCGTTCTATCACTTTGGAACGTCCAGCTCTTCTTGGTCGTATCATTGCTCGTCCTTACGTTGGTGAGCCAGGAAACTTTACTCGTACATCTAACCGTCGTGACTTAGCTGTTTCACCATTTGCTCCAACTGTTTTGGACAAATTGAATGAGGCTGGTATCGATACTTACTCAGTTGGTAAGATTAGTGACATCTTCAATGGTGAAGGGATCAACCACGATATGGGCACAACAAATCAAATAGCCACGGTGTAGACAATTTGATTAAGGCTATGACATCAGAAGAGTTTACACATGGTTTCTCTTTCACAAACTTGGTAGACTTTGATGCCCTTTACGGACACCGTCGTAATCCACATGGCTATCGCGATTGCTTGCATGAATTTGATGAGCGCTTGCCTGAAATTATCGCTGCTATGAAAGAAGATGATCTCTTGATGATTACTGCAGACCATGGTAATGACCCAACTTATGCTGGTACAGACCATACGCGTGAATACATCCCATTCTTGGCTTACAGTCCAGCCTTCAAAGGTAGTGGCTTGATTCCAGTTGGACACTTCGCCGACATCTCAGCAACAATTGCGGATAACTTCGGTGTTGAGAAAGCCATGATTGGTGAAAGTTTCTTAGATAAACTTGTCTAAAATGAAACGTTATGCTTTTCTGGTTCGTGGGATAAATGTCGGTGGTCGTAATAAGGTAGTCATGGAAAAATTCTGCCATGACCTTGATAAACTATGGTTTTAAGAATGTCTCATCCTATATTAAATAGTGGAAATTTTTCTTTGATTCACCCATGATGAAAGAAGAATTACTTTTTAGTAATAGAAGAATTTTTGAATAAGTCTTACTCATTTATTACTGTCTTTTCCCTTTTCACATTAGAGGAATACCAAAATGAGTGTAAAATCTCTACCGAAATGGTGGGGAAAATGATTTGTACAGAAAAAGATGTCCTCTTTTATACAGTACAATTAGACAAGGATCAATTAAAGAGAGTAATAAATTCTTTTGATTTGGCAGATGAGACTCTTTCATTTTGGGGAATTAGGAATTTACTGGGGAAAAATATGATAAGACAAGCTACAATCAAACGGCTTATCATAAAACCCTATTAAAGTCATCATTTTTATCCTTATATTACGATTCGAAATGCAAGAACTTTTTCAAACATTGGTCATTATTTAAAAAATAAGGAACTAAAGGAGATTTAGATGTCACTACTTGAAAAAATTAGAGTTACGCAAGCCTTTTTGGAAAGCAAAGGAATTGAAAAACCTGAGTTTGGTTTGATTTTGGGTTCTGGACTTGGAGAATTGGCTGAAGAGGTCCAAGATGCTATTGTAATCGATTACGCAGATATTCCAAACTGGGGACAATCAACAGTAGTCGGTCATGCAGGTAAACTTGTATATGGTACTTTGTCTGGACGTAAGGTATTGGCTCTTCAAGGACGTTTCCATTTTTATGAAGGAAATCCTCTTGAAGTGGTAACTTTCCCTGTACGTGTTATGAAAGCTCTTGGTTGTGAAGGTGTTATTGTAACTAATGCTGCTGGTGGTATTGGCTTCGGTCCTGGTACTTTGATGACTATTACTGACCATATTAATATGACTGGTCAAAACCCATTGATCGGTGAAAACTTGGATGACTTCGGCCCACGTTTCCCTGATATGTCTAAAGCCTACACACCAGAATACCGTGCTACTGCCCATGAAGTAGCTAAGAAACTTGGTATCAAGCTTGATGAAGGTGTCTATATCGGTGTAACTGGTCCGACTTATGAAACACCTGCAGAGATTCGTGCCTATAAGACATTGGGAGCAGATGCAGTTGGTATGTCCACTGTTCCTGAAGTTATTGTGGCAGCTCACTCAGGCTTGAAAGTTCTAGGAATTTCATGTATCACTAACCATGCTGCTGGTTTCCAAGAAGAACTCAACCACGAAGAAGTTGTAGAAGTGACTGAACGTGTTAAAGGAGACTTTAAAGGCTTGCTTAAAGCTATTTTGGCGGAACTCTAAGAAATGGTTTCTCAGGTAAGGAAACGTTTAAGGTTGTTACCAAAATCCCTTAAGCTGAGCTTTAGCTGTTATTGGAACTGGGATTGCTTCAGGTTTTGTTGGAATTTTTTGCCACTATCTTCTAGACTTTATACAAGTTCTTGCGTTTGGTAAAGATAAAGGCAACCTCTTGTTACAGTTTCAATCAGTGAGTGCTTTTCGAAGGTTCTCAGTCTTACTTGTTGTTGGAATCTTGTCTAGTTTATTTTGGTATTTTCTTCAACGGCGTGTCACCTTACTTTCCATTAGCAAAGCTAAGAAACTCGTTGGTGAAAGGAGTCCAAATTTTCTAGGTCAGTCTCTACATGCATTAGTCCAGGTAGCAATCGTTGCTGCTGGGGCCTCAATAGGCAAAGAAGGAGCACCTCGAGAATTGGGTGCTCTCTTTGGTGGTAGTCTCTCTAAAGAGTTGCTTTTAGATATTTCCGATAGACAATTATTAATTGCTTGTGGTGCTGGTGCAGGGCTAGCATCCGTTTACCAAGTGCCTTTTGCTAGCGCTTTATTTGTTTTAGAAACCTTAGGAGTCTCTTGGAAACTAAAGAATATTATCATTATTCTTGCGACTACTTATGTATCTGCTTATTGTGCTAAACCAATTGTTGGTGGACACGCTTTATATATTGTCGATAAAGTGACTATTGATTCTTCCTGTTTTCATACAGGCGATCATCTTAGCATTATTTGTAACACCATTTGCCATAATATTTGGATATTTTGCAAAGAAGGCTAGTAGCCATCGTATTACAGGCAAAGAAATTCTTTGGACGTTGCCCTTTGCCTTTCTAATTCTTGGTGGACTATCAGCTTACCTTCCTATCTTTATGGGAAATGGACAGGTTCTAGCTCAATGGATTTTTTCTGGGAACTCTTCAGCATATCTTCCTGTCATTCTCATCATCAAATGTCTATTGGTCTGTCTACTTTTAAGGAGAGGTGCTTATGGTGGAACTTTGACGCCATCATTTGCTTTAGGTGTAGGTACGGGTTATTTGGTAACGGTGCTTCTTGGAAATTTTGGATTTTCTCATAGTCTTAGTTTAGGAATGTTACTAGGGGCAACCGTATTTTTAGGAACAACGCTTGATGCCCCTCTAACAGGAATAGCCTTAGTTGTTGGTTTTACAGGTACTGGAGGTGTTATCGTATTCCCTCTTATACTAGCGAGTATCCTATCAAGGATAATAAACAATAAATGGAAGGAAAGAGTATGAATATTCATTTTATCTTACACGAAACATTTGAGGTTCCAGGAGCTTATTTGAAATGGGCTCAAAAGCGTGGACACCATATTTCGTCAACAAAGGTTTATGAGGAAGAGAAACTTCCAAAAACTGTTGATGATATTGATTTCCTTATAGTAATGGGCGGACCTCAGTCACCTGATGAAGATCGTCAAGTATTTCCATACTATGATCCAAAGGCTGAAATTGCATTAATTCAAAAAGCTATTGATGCTGATATCTATATTGTCGGGGATATGCTTAGGGGCTCAACTTTTAGCTGTAGCTTATGGTGGGAAATATGAACATAGTCCAGAACGTGAGATTGGCGTTTTTCCTTTGACCTTAACAGAGGAAGGGATTAGCTGATGAGCACATTAAAGATTTTGGTTCTACTTTAAACACGGGTCACTGGCATGGTGATATGCCTGGTTTGAGCGACAAGGCAGTTGTTCTTGCGACCAGTAAGGGCTGTCCACGCCAAATAATTCGCTTTAGCCCTAAACATTATGCCTTCCAAGCGCATTTAGAGTTTGACCTTGAAGCGATTGATTTACTGATAGCTGCTGATGGTGAAGAGCACTTGTGCCAGCAAAATAAACAGTTACCTTTTGTTCAAACACCAGAACAATTACGTAATCATGATTATTCTCAAATGAATAAAAAGTTATTTGCTTTTCTAGATTCACTAACCCGGGGCTAAACATTTAACTAGCTCATATACTATTTATATAATAGTAGAAAACTTTAAAAATTAAACTTTAGAATGGTCGAGCAAGGATTCATATTTGAAAACGATGGAGAGTTTGAAAATAGCTAACCTTCTTAGATGCGTGGTAGCTATGTCAGCTTCCTAATTTTCAGTCACTTTCTAGTTGCTCTTTTACCTTAATAAATAATAGAAAGGATGGGTTAACTGTATTCACTGAACTGAATACGGGCGGAGAAGAGTGAAAAAGATAGAATGGATAGCATTTGCAATGCTTCGTCAGTTTCCTATTTTTACTTCGTCTCTGTCGCCCTTTATAGATTAATTATGTCAATTCATATTTCTGCCTAAACAAGGAGATATTGCTGATAAGATTCTTCTTCCTGGGGATCCTTTACGTGCAAAATTTATTGCCGAAAATTTCCTTGAAGATGCTGTGTGTTTCAACGAAGTGCGTAACATGTTTGGTTACACAGGAACATACAAGGGTGAACGTATCTCAGTAATGGGGACTGGGATGGGGATGCCATCTATCTCTATCTATGCACGAGAGCTCATTGTTGACTACGGTGTCAAAAATTAATTCGAGTAGGAACTGCCGGTTCTTTGAATGAGAATGATCACGTTCGTGAGTTAGTTCTAGCACAAGCAGCAGCAACTAACTCTAATATTATTCGTAATGACTGGCCTCAATACGACTTTTCCTCAAATTGCAAGTTTCAATCTCTTTGGATAAGGCTTATCACATCGCTAAAAATCTTGGTATGACAACACATGTTGGTAATGTTCTATCTTCTGATGTTTTCTACTCAAATTATTTTGTAAAAAATATTGAGCTTGGGAAATGGGGAGTGAAGGCTGTCGAAATGGAAGCAGCAGCACTTTACTACCTTGCAGCCCAACACCAAGTAGATGCTCTGGCTATTATGACTATTTCTGATAGTTTGGTAAATCCAGATGAGGATACAACTGCTGAAGAACGTCAAAATACCTTTACTGACATGATGAAAGTAGGTCTTGAAACTCTTATTGCAGACTAGATTATGAAAAAGGATGTCTGTAGCTATCTTTTTGATTAGCCGAAAAGGTTAAAAGTTTTTCAAACTACAAGAATACTCTAAAAAAGTATCTTAAGGAATTTTGTCCTTAATGATTAGATAAATAACTGATAATCTCATGAAACATCTTGAAAATGTGATATAATACTTACAATATTAGAGATAGTGATAAAGAATAGATACTTGATAGGCTTATGAAAAACGGTTTCTTCTTTTTTAAAAATAATGACAATTGAAATGAAGTTATAGTAATGTTATAATGATGATGGAAAATGTCTAATTTTTAATATTCAGGAGAAATTTATATGAGTTCGCGTACGAAAGCGTAAGCAAAAACGGACGAACAATAGATCGTGGGTAATGGTCAACTTTGGATTGACCATTCTATATGCTATTTTGGCAGCGGTCTTATTATTCACTATGTTCAATTATAACTTCCTATCTTTTAGGTTTTTGAACATAATTATTACCTTTGGTTTGTTACTGGTTCTTGCGGTTAGTATCTTCTTTCAGAAAACCAAAAAATCACCACTAGTGACAACGGTTGTATTAGTAATCTTTTCACTATCTTCTTTGGTTGGTATTTTTGGATTTAAACAACTGATTGATATCACTAATCGTATGAATCAGACTGCAGCTTTTTCAGAGGTAGAAATGAGCATTGTGGTTCCGAAGGATAGTGATATCAAAGATGTGAGTCAGATTACTAGCGTTCAGGCACCGATTAAAATTGATAAGAAAAATATCGATACTTTGATGTCAGCTTTAAAGGATGACAAAAAGGTTGATGTCAAAGTCGATGATGTCGCTTCCTATCAAGAAGCTTATGACAATCTTAAGTCTGGAAATTCTCAAGCAATGGTCTTGAGTGGTTCTTATGCTAGCCTATTAGAATCAGTTGATAGTGACTACGCTTCAAATCTAAAAACTATTTATACCTACAAAATTAAAAGGAAGAATAACGGTTCTGCGAAACAGGTGGACTCAAAAGTTTTCAATATTTATATTAGTGGTATTGATACCTATGGTTCTATTTCGACAATATCACGTTCAGACGTTAATATCATTATGACTGTTAATATGAATACGCATAAGATTCTTTTGACAACAACACCTCGTGACGCATATGTTAAGATTCCTGGTGGTGGAGCGAACCAGTATGATAAGCTAACTCATGCAGGTATCTATGGTGTTGAAACATCAGAGCAAACTTTGGAAAATCTTTATGGTATTAATATTGATTATTATGCACGTATCAACTTCACGTCATTCCTTAAATTGATTGACCAACTTGGTGGAGTGACCGTTCATAATGATCAAGCCTTCAAAAGTCTTCATGGGAAGTTTGATTTCCCAGTTGGAGATATTCAAATGAACTCAGAACAAGCACTTGGTTTTGTTCGTGAGCGTTATAGCTTGGATGGTGGTGATAATGATCGTGGTAAAAATCAAGAAAAAGTTATTTCAGCGATTGTTAACAAATTAGCTTCACTTCATTCAGTATCAAACTTTACGTCAATTGTTAACAATCTTCAAGATTCTGTTCAAACTAACATGTCTTTGGATACCATTAATGCCTTGGCTAATACACAACTGGATTCAGGAACTAAATTTACAGTTACATCTCAAGCAGTGACAGGTACAGGCTCAACAGGACAATTGACTTCATATGCTATGCCAAATTCTAGTCTCTACATGATGAAGCTAGATGATTCTAGTGTGGAAAGTGCTGCTCAAGCTATCAAAAATATGATGGAGGAAAAATAAGTGATTGATGTTCACTCACATATTGTTTTTGATGTCGATGATGGTCCTAAAACTTTAGAGGAAAGTTTGGAACTCATTGGAGAAAGTTACGCTCAGGGTGTGCGTACGATTGTTTCTACCTCCCACCGTCGTAAGGGGATGTTTGAAACCCCAGAGGATAAAATCTTTGCAAATTTTTCAAAAGTTAAAGAAAAAGCAGAAGCACTTTATCCTGACTTAACTCTTTATTATGGTGGTGAACTTTATTACACCTCAGACATTATTGATAAACTTGAAAAGAATCTCATTCCGCGTATGCACAACACGCAATTTGCTTTGATTGAGTTTAGTGCCAGAACATCTTGGAAGGAAATTCATGACGGGCTGAGTAATGTTATACGAGCAGGGGTAACACCTATTGTTGCTCACATTGAACGCTATGACGCCCTTGAAGAAAACGCTGATCGAGTTCGTGAAATTATCAACATGGGTTGCTACACACAAGTTAATAGCTCTCATGTCTTAAAACCAAAGCTATTTGGCGATAAAGAAAAAGTGAGAAAGAAACGTGTACGCTTTTTCTTGGAAAATAATTTAGTTCATATTGTTGCTAGTGATATGCATAATCTTGGTCCAAGACCACCATTTATGAAGGATGCATATGCTATTATTAAAAAAACATATGGGACTAGACGCGCACGTAATCTCTTTATCGATAACCCCCAAACACTACTTGAAAATCAATACATATAGGAGAAACTATGACTCAGGAAAACACGAAACGTGTTGAAATCGATGTACTTGCACTATTGCATAAACTTTGGAGTAAAAAGGTGTTCATCCTTTTCACGGCCTTTTATGTAGCTGTCTTTGCTTTCTTGGGAACTTACTTCCTAATTCAACCTACATATACGTCATCTACACGCATATATGTGGCTAATCAAACCAATGACAGTAAAAATATTTCAGCTCAAGATTTGCAGGCTGGTACATTTTTGACAAAAGACTATAAAGAAATCATTACATCTAATGATGTCTTATCTGAAGTTATCAAGGATGAAAAATTGAAGATGACTGAAGCTGAGCTTGCTAAAAAGATTTCGGTTAATATCCCTACTGATACACGTCTTATTTCGATTTCTGTAAGTGCTAAAACAGGTCAAGACGCTCAACTCCTTGCTAATAAGGTACGTGAAGTTGCTTCAGAAAAAATCAAGAAGGTAACAAAAGTTGAAGATGTTACAACACTTGAAGACGCTAAATTGCCGGAATCACCATCTTCACCAAACATTAAACGTAATGTACTTATTGGAGCAGTGCTTGGGGGATTCCTTGCAGTGGTTGGTGTATTGGGTCGTGAAATCTTAGATGATCGCATTCGACGTCCAGAGGATATTGAAGAGACTCTCGGAATGACACTTCTTGGAATTGTCCCTGATACAGATAAAATTTAAGGAGAAGAAATGCCTCTATTAAAGTTAGTAAAATCTAAAGTACAGTTTGCCAAACAAACAGAAGAATATTACAATGCCATTCGCACAAATATTCAACTTTCTGGTGCTCAGATGAAAGTGATTGCTATTAGCTCTGTTGAAGCTGGTGAAGGAAAATCAACGACATCTGTTAACTTAGCGATTTCATTTGCAAGTGTTGGTCTTCGAACACTTTTCATTGATGCGGATACTCGTAACTCTGTTTGTCAGGAACATTTAAATCAAATGCGCCTTATAAAGGTCTTTCAAATTTTCTTTCAGGAAATGCTGATTTAAATGAAACTATTTGTCAAACTAATGTTTCCGGTTTGGATGTCATTGCATCTGGTCCTGTTCCACCTAATCCAACAAGTCTTTTACAAAATGATAGTTTTAGACATTTGTTGGATGTTGCTCGCAGTCGTTATGATTACGTCATCATCGATACGCCACCAATTGGTTTGGTAATTGATGCCGTTATTATTGCCCATCAGGCTGACGCAAGTCTCTTAGTTACAGCAGCCGGAAGAATTAAACGTCGCTTTGTAGCCAAGGCTGTTGAACAATTGGAACAAAGTGGTTCTCAGTTTTTAGGTGTCGTTCTTAATAAAGTTGATATGACAGTAGATAAATATGGATCTTACGGCTCATATGGTTCATATGGATCATATGGGGAGTACGGAAAAAAAGCAGAACAAAAAAAAATGGTCATTCAAGAGCACATCGTCGTAGAAAGGGATAGCATTAATTGAGATAATGCGGCTCCTTACACATTAATATTTTAAGAGGAGTTAAGAGTGAAAGAAAAACAAGAAATTCGTCGCATTGAAATTGGACTTGTACAGTTAGTTGTGGTTGTGTTTGCAGCTTGGTTGGCCAGTAAATTACCTTACACTGAGATAACCAAAGGAAGTATAGTCCTTCTAGGTGTAGTTCATGTTGTCACATACTATATCAGTAGTTATTTTGAAAATCTTAAATATAGGGGCTATTTAGATGAGCTTATTGCAACGGTTAAGTATGGTTTTATATTTGCTCTAATTGCAACCTTCCTATCATTTTTTTCAGATGGTGATTTTTCGATTTCAAGACGAGGCCTTCTATATGTCACTCTAATCGCGTGTACTTTATTATATCTGACAAATACTCTTCTAAGGTACTTCCGCTCATCCATTTATACACGCCGTAAAGGAAATAAAAATATCCTCTTAATTTCTGATCAAGCACGTCTGGAAGATGTTTTGATTCGTATGAAAGACAATATGGATGGTAGGATTACTGCGGTCTGTGTTTTGGATAATCCTTATTTTACAAGTCCTTTTATTAAGAGTGTTAAACCTGAAAATCTTGTTGAATATGCTACACACTCGGTTGTTGACCAAGTGCTAATTAATCTACCTAGTGAACAGTACAAAATTTGGGATTATGCCTCACCTTTTGAGCTTATGGGAATTCCAGTATCCATTAATTTAAATTCCCTTGATTTTATGAGTCAAGGTAAAAAACGTATCCAACAGTTGGGTCCTTTTAATGTTGTTACATTTTCAACGCAGTTTTATAGTTACGGTGATATCGTAGCTAAACGTTTTCTTGATATCTGTGGGGCCTTATTTGGTTTGCTCCTATGTGGTTTAGTCGGAATCTTTCTTTACCCTCTTATCCGTAGGGATGGTGGACCAGCAATTTTTGTTCAAGATCGCGTAGGTGAAAATGGACGTATCTTCAAGTTTTATAAATTCCGTTCGATGCGTGTAGATGCCGAAGAAATTAAGAAGAATTTGATGTCTCAAAAATAAGATGTCTGGTGGTATGTTTAAGATGGACAATGATCCACGGATTACCAAGATTGGACATTTTATTCGTAAAACGAGTCTTGATGAACTTCCACAATTTTGGAATGTTCTAAAAGGTGATATGAGTTTAGTTGGAACACGCCCTCCAACATTGGACGAATACGAATCGTATACGCCAGAACAAAAACGTCGGTTAAGCTTTAGACCAGGAATCACTGGTCTTTGGCAAGTAAGTGGTCGTAGTGAGATTACTGATTTTGATGAAGTTGTCAAACTAGATGTTGCTTATATGGACGATTGGACAATCTGGCGTGATATAAGAATCTTATTAAAGACAATTAAAGTAGTAGTAAAGAAGGATGGAGCAAAGTGATAGCTTTCTCCATTTCTTTTGATGGTGATTAAATGACAAAAACAGTTTATATCGTTGGTTCTAAGGGAATTCCAGCAAAATATGGGGGATTTGAAACCTTTGTTGAGAAGTTAACAGAGTTCCAACAAGATAAAGATATTCAGTATTATGTAGCTTGTATGCGTGAAAACTCTGCTAAAATCAGGGTATTACAGCAGACACTTTTCGAACATAACGGAGCTAAATGCTACAATATCGACGTCCCCAAATATCGGGTCCTGCACGTGCCATCGCTTATGATATCGTAGCTCTCAACAAGGCCATTGAAATGGCTAAAGAAAACAATGATCAAGCACCAATCTTTTATGTTTTGGCCTGCCGGATCGTCCATTTCATCGCTGTATCAAAAAGAAAATCAAGGCTATCGGTGGTACCCTTTGATGGTTATCCCGGACGGTCATGAATGGCTTCGTGCGAAATGGAGTCTCCCAGTCCGTAAATACTGGAAGATTTTCTGAGCAACTCATGGTAAAACATGCTAGATCTCTTTGATCTGTGATAGTAAAGAATATCGAAGTCATATATTCAGAAGGATTACGCTAAGTATCGACCCAAAAGACAATCTTATATTGCTTATGGAACGGATACAGCAAATCTAAATCCTGACTAAAGATGACGATAAAGGTACGTTCATGGTTTGTTGACAACAAAGGTGCTCTGAAGGAGACTACTATCTTGTCGTGGGACGTTTTGTACCTGAAAAATAACTATGAGGCTATGATTCGTGGCTTTTATGCGATCAAACTCTGACAAGGACTTTTGTTCTCATTACAAATGTGGAAGACAAGTTTCTACGAACAAGTTGCGTAAAAGGATACAGGATTTTGATCAAAGATCCTCGAGTGAAGTTTTGTCGGGACTGTCTATGATCAAGAATTGCTCAAATACATTCGTGAGAATGCTTTTGCTTATTTCCATGGTCATGAGGTAGGTGGTACCAATCCCCTCACTTCTTGAGGCTCTTGAATCAACTAAGCTCAACTCTGTTGTTAGATGTTGGTTTCAACCGAGAAGTGGGAGAAGATGGTGCTCTTTATTGGGCCAAAGACCAATTGGCAAGGGTCATCAATGAGGCTGAGCAATTGGATGCTCAAGCAATCGAAGCCCTCAATGAGAAAATCAAGCTGAAACGCATCTCTAAAAGCCTTTCACTTGGGAGAAAAGATCGTTAGCAGATTATGAGAAAAGTAGTTTAAAGGGATAGAAACATGCAGAAAATTTTTATACCTTCACGCTGGTGCTGAAATGTATGGCGCTGACAAGGTTTTGTTGGAGCTTATTAAAGGTTTGAATAAAGATGCTTTTGAGACACATGTGATCTTACCCAATAATGGTGTCTTAGTTGGTGCATTGGAAGAGGTTGGAGCTAAGGTTAAGGTCATTGATTACCCAATCTTACGCCGTAAATATTTTAATCCAAAAGGGATTCTTGAGTACTTTGGCTCTTATAACCGTTACTCCAAACAGATTGTTCAATATGCTAAAGGAAAAATGGGATTACCCTTGTTCACAACAACACCACAGCGGTTCTTGAAGGAATTTACCTCAAGCGGAAGTTAAAACTTCCTTTGATTTGGCATGTGCACGAAATTATCGTCAAACCAAAAGCTATTTCAGATTTTATCAACTTTTTGATGGGGCGCTATGCGGATAAGATTGTGACAGTTTCAAATGCCGTTGCTAATCATGTCAAACAGTCTCGCTATGTCAAGGATGGCCAAGTTCAAGTTATTTATAATGGGGTCGACAATGCCGTCTATCATAAAATCGATGCTAGCGCTGTTCGTGATCAATTTGGAATTGCACAGGATGCTTTGGTTATCGGTATGGTTGGTCGAGTGAATGCCTGGAAAGGGCAAGGCGACTTCCTAGAAGCTGTTACTCCAATCTTACAGGCCAATCCAAAAGCAGTGGTCTTTTTAGCAGGTAGTGCATTTGAGGGGAGAAGAGTGGCGCGTGGATGAGCTGGAAAAAACTATATCAGCCTCACCAGTAGCTAGACAAATCAAGCGTATCGACTATTATAGCAAGACGACAGATCTCTATAATATGTTTGATATCTTTGTCTTGCCAAGTACCAATCCAGATCCTCTACCAACAGTCGTACTAGAAGCTATGGCTTGTGGTAAACCCGTAGTGGGTTATCGTCATGGCGGTGTCTGTGAAATGGTCAAGGAAGGTGAAAACGGCCTTCTCGCCACACCAAATCAACCTGAAGAGTTGTCAAAACTATTCAAGAATTGGCTGACAATACGAGAAGAGAGAGCAATTTGGTGAGGCCTCTGTCCAACGTCAAAAAGAATTCTTCTCATTACAAAGTTATATTCGGAATTTCTCAGAGCTATATAATAAATACTAAGATGAATACTGAAAACAATTAAGAATAAATTAAAACCAATCGTTTATCCAATTATTAATTTTATTCCTAGACGAAGACTCAAGAATAAAAATTTTACGATCATATGTGATAATTGTTGGGCTGGAAAAGTCTATCAAGAATTGGGCCTGCCTTACCAAACACCATTTGTAGGGATGTTTGTCTTCTCTCCTGATTACATAAAGATCCTCAAGAATTTAAAACATTATTTGAGTGGAAATATCTCCTTGAAATTTGTAAAGGAATCAAAATATATCAAAGACTTTGATAATGCCTATCCTCTAGCACTTCTTGATGATATCGAACTTCATTTTCTGCATTATGAAGATGAGGAAGAAGCAACTCAGAAATGGAACCGCCGTTTGGAAAGAGTTCATTGGGATAATTTGTATTTCAAGTTCAATGATAATGATGCTTGTACTTATGAATTGATGAAAGAGTTCGAAAAGCTTCCATATAAGAGTAAGGTTATCTTCTCTTCAAAGAATTATAGTGATTTACCTTCCTTAGTTCATTTCAAATCAGCTGAAAAGCAAGGACACGTTGGCATCGACTTGAAAACGTATCATCGCTATTTTAATGTTGTAACTTGGTTGAATAAGGGTGGAGAGGATTTAACTAAATGAAAAAGATAAGACTAATTATTCCATATTTTGGAAAACTTCCAACCTTTTTTCCTTATTTTTTGTTGACTGCTAAACGTAATCAAAAAATTGATTTCTTAATTTATACGGATCAAAAGGTTGACCAATTTGAAGTTTTGAACGCTGATAATATTGCATTTAAGACTCTTTCGTTTGATGATTTAAGAAAAAAAGTCCAGTCTAAGTTTGATTTTGAAAAATTTCTCTCAAAAACGCCTTATAAATTATGTGACTATAAGAGTTGCTTATGGGCTTATCTTTGAAGAAGAGTTGAAGGGATATGACTACTGGGGATTTTGTGATACAGATGTCTTACTTGGTGATATTTTTCGATTTCTAGAAGAACATAGCTTTTTTAAGAATGACTATGCTCGATATGGTCTTTTAGGTCATCTACAAATATTTAAAAATTCACAAGAAGTTAATCATGTATTTATGTCTGGTCAATGTTTAAACTATCGATTAGATTATCATAATGTCTTCGCTAATGAGCAAAAATTTTATTTTTTTGATGAGGCAGATGGTATTCAAAGTTCTGTTTGAAAAAAATCAGGTTTTGATCAACTGCAAGATAAATTCTTTTGATGATATTGATATTAGTCATTTTCTCATTTCAGAGAATATGGTGAAGTTGAGCCTAAACGTTATTATTTTTTTGGTCAGAAAAGAATGGCCTTGAGAGTATTGAAATTAAAGACAAAAAGCTAGTCGTCAAACATCCATTATATGCACATTTTCAAAAAAAGAGTAGATTGAATGTCCAGAGTTTGAGGTCGTCGATTCATTTTATGTTATACCTAACCGACTAGTTGTTGGAGATAAAAATTTCTATACAAGAGATTGAAAGAACTAACAAAGAATAAATTTCTATTGGGATTATGTTAAATCAACATTTTTTTAAAGAAATTTAAGAGAAAAATGGACATTAGATTTTATTCGTCATAAATTTAGGATGAAGAGTTAAATGAATAATATAGATTTGAGCATTATTGTTCCAGTATATAATGTTGAAAATTATTTAAGAAGAGGGCTAGATTCAATACTTTTGCAACCGTCATCAATCACATATGAAATTCTGCTAATTGATGATGGTTCAAGTGATAAAAGTGGTACGATTTGTGATGAGTACCAAAAAAAATTTCCGAAATGTTTTTTTGTTAGTCACATTGAAAAACAACGGAGTGGCAGAAGCTAGGAATCTAGGTATTTTCATTTATCAAAGGGAAATTATTTATATTTTATGGATCCGGATGATTTTTTGTCAGATAATTTCTTTGAAAAGATATCTTCTAATCTAAAACAAAAATGGGATGTTCTTTGTTTTGGCTACAATGAAATTAAAGAAAACAAGAACACTATATTGTCTTGTCGCCCTCATTCTTATACGCATTGTGGTCTTCTTTGGAAAAGAAATGAGTTTAGAAATGAATTTATTGAGTTATTCAAAACTGATATGATGTATAATGTTTGGTCAAGAATCTATAACAAGACATTTATTTTTAAAAATACGATATTAAGTTTCCTAGTAAACAAATAGGAGAAGATACTTTATTCAATTTTCAAGTTTATCGACATTTAAATACCATTCTATTTATTGATTCTACACTCTATAATTACATTGCTGGTAGAAGGGGTTCAGCATTGACCAGTTTTCATCCTAGAAGAATCGAAATACAATTAGATGAACTTCAAGTATTGCAAAAATTACTAAAGAAGTTCCAAATAGAAGAGGCTACATTAATTCAAGAAATTAAGACAAAAATCATTGTAAGTGCAACCTTTCAAATTTCTAATTTAAATGCGAGAAGGAAAGAAAAGATAGAATTACTGCGATCTATTATCGATAATAAAGCTTTTTACGATATTTTTTCAGGAAACAGGAATCAAATTATTGGGTCTTATAAGACGTTATTGAGACAGCGAAATATTTCTTCTTTTCTTAGAAGATTGAGTATTGATCTTCTCACCCAAAAAAATTTCGGGACAGTCATCTTTATTGAAAAAAATGAAAAATGAATCCAATTTTACGTAAAATTGCTTTTTAAATAAATTAGCTTTTTCTTAAAAAAAATAGTAAAAAGGGTATTATGTTAAAAAAATTAAGTTTGAGAACCTTTTGGTTATTCTAGTATTGACCCTTATTGTTGGGTACGATACTCTTATGACAACAATGTTAAACAGAACGATACCAAATCTTCCCGGTTATTTTTATTAATCTGTTTTTTTCATTATTATTATGTTTTTAGATTTTTTTATATAAAAAAATTCACTTTCTTTTTATATCTTAACTGTTATTTTTATTACTAGTAACAAGTTCTGTCGTATTTATGCATACAGGTGGGACTAATTTCCTACTTTATTCATTATTGATTTTGTTATTATATGATGCAGATATTGATGTTATATTAAAAACATACGTTATTGTATCAGGAGCGATAGTGTTAGGAGTTTTCTTACTTTCAATTTTGGGAGTTGTTCCAAATTTACAGTTTGCCCAGATCCGTTCGTCAGGCTTTGTGATTAGAAATTCCTTTGGCTTCATTTATCCAACTGACTTTGCGTCTCACTGTTTTTATTTATTTATTGCTTGGGGATATGTACTACGTAAGAGGCTCATCGTACTACGAACTTTGGTAGGCCTTAGTTTGGCATTTTTCATTATCAAATTTTGTGATGCTAGGCTAAATGCCCTTTCTGTACTTGTGGCAACTGTCATTTTTATTGTAATGTATGTTACTAAAGAAAGAAAATTAAAAATTTATGGGATTCTACCTTATTCTGCAGCGGTTTTTTCTTTCCTAATGTTTTATTTGACATATTTCTTTACCTGGTCTTCTTCGTTATTTGTGAGTTTGAACAACTTATTCAGTATGAGGTTGTTTTTAGGGAAAAATGCAATAGATACCTATGGCATACATTTATTTGGAACAACTGGAGTTAAGTTTATTGGATATGGCGGTAGCACAGAGTCAGTATACAGTTACAATTATGTAGATTCCTCTTATATCCAAATGTTGTTCTACTACGGAGTTGTTCCTGTTGTATTACTGGTATTTATTTATGTTTTTGCATCAAAAAGGTTGTATAAACAAGGTATGTTTTTATTCTTGGCCTTATTGTCTCTTATTACAATCAATTGTATGATTGAAGCTTTTTGGATAAGACCAGGATATAATATTTTTATATTTACACTTTTTGCTAGTCTTTTGCCAATTCAATACAAAACAAAAGATAGAATTGAATTATCATGAAAGTTCTTAAAAATTACGCCTATAATCTCTCCTATCAGTTACTGGTGATTATCTTGCCGATTATCACCACCCCTTATGTGACACGGGTTTTTAGTTCAGATGACTTAGGGACTTACGGCTATTTCAACTCCATTGTCACCTACTTTATTCTTTTGGCGACCCTAGGAGTGGCTAATTATGGAACCAAGGAGATCTCAGGACACCGGAAAGACATCCAAAAGAATTTCTGGGGGATTTATACTCTCCAGTTGGGGGCTACGGTTTTATCCCTTACCCTCTATGTTCTTTTATGTGTGACCCTATCTTCCATGCAAAATCCTGTGGCCTATATCTTAGGTCTTAGCTTAGTATCAAAAGGGCTTGATATTTCCTGGCTCTTTCAGGGGTTAGAGGACTTCCGCAAGATTACGATTCGGAATATCACGGTCAAACTGGTTGGAGTCATCTCCATCTTCTTGTTTGTAAGATCTGCCAATGATCTTTATCTCTATGTATTCTTACTAACGATTTTTGAGCTCTTAGGCCAGCTCAGTATGTGGCTACCCGCTCGTGAATTTATTGGGAAATCCCATTTTGATTTGGCTTATGCACGGGTGCATTTAAAACCGGTCATTCTACTCTTTTTACCGCAAATTGCCATTTCCTTGTATGTCACTTTGGACCGAACCATGCTCGGAGCTCTTGCATCTACAAAGGATGTAGGGATTTATGACCAGGCCTTAAAACTGGTCAATATTTTGTTGACATTGGTGACCTCACTGGGGAGCGTCATGTTGCCTCGTGTATCGAGCCTCTTATCCTCAGGGGACCACAAGGTCGTCAACAAGATGCACCAAATGTCTTTTTTGATTTATAATTTGGTCATTTTCCCGATTATTGCCGGCATGCTAATTGTCAATGATGACTTTGTTCAATTCTTCCTAGGGAAGGATTTCCAGGATGCGCGTTATGCCATTGCCATCATGATTTTTAGAATGTTCTTTATCGGATGGACCAATATCATGGGGATTCAAATTCTAATCCCTCATAATAAAAACAAAGAATTTATGATTTCGACAACTGTTCCTGCCATTGTCAGTGTCGGATTGAACCTGATCTTCCTACCAAAACTGGGCTTTATTGGGGCTGCAATTGTGTCAGTGTTGACAGAAGCTTTGGTATGGGGGATTCAACTCTATTTCACACGAACGTATCTTAAAGAAGTGCCGATTATGGGCTCAATGATGAAGATTGTGCTTGCTTCAGGCCTGATGTATGGTCTCTTGCTACTAGTCAAATCCATTGTCCATCTTTCGCCGACTCTGAATGTCATTCTGTATGCTGATCTAGGAGGAGTCATCTATGGAACCTTGATTTTGCTCTTCAAAGTAGTGAATGTGAAAGAGTTGAAACAGCAATTAATAAAAAAATAGGGAGATAACTATGTACGATTATCTGATTGTTGGTGCTGGTTTATCGGGGGCAATTTTTGCTCATGAAGCGACCAAGCGTGGCAAAAAAGTAAAAGTCATTGACAAACGGGACCACATCGGTGGAAATATCTATTGTGAAGAAGTTGAAGGAATCAATGTTCATAAGTATGGTGCTCACATTTTCCATACGTCCAACAAAAAAGTTTGGGACTATGTCAACCAGTTCGCTGAGTTTAATAACTATATCAACTCACCGGTGGCTAATTACAAGGGTAGCCTTTACAATCTCCCCTTCAACATGAATACCTTCTACGCTATGTGGGGAACAAAACACCACAAGAAGTCAAGGATAAGATTGCTCAGCAAACGGCGGATATGAAGGATGTTGAGCCCAAGAACCTGGAAGAACAGGCCATCAAGTTGATTGGTCCAGATATCTATCAAAAGTTGATCAAAGGATACACGGAAAAACAATGGGGCCGTTCTGCGACAGACCTTCCACCCTTTATCATCAAGCGCCTTCCAGTCCGCTTGACCTTTGATAACAACTACTTTAACGACCGTTACCAAGGGATTCCAATCGGAGGCTACAACGTCATCATTGAAAACATGTTGGGGACGTCGAAGTAGAGCTTGGGGTTGATTTCTTTGCCAATCGTGAAGAGCTGGAAGCATCAGCTGAAAAAGTAGTCTTCACAGGGATGATTGACCAGTACTTTGACTACAAGCACGGGGAGTTGGAGTACCGCAGCCTGCGTTTTGAACACGAAATTTTGGATGAGGAAAATTATCAAGGTAATGCTGTGGTCAACTACACAGAACGTGAGATTCCTTATACTCGTATCATTGAGCATAAGCACTTCGAGTATGGAACCCAACCGAAGACAGTCATCACCCGTGAATACCCAGCTGACTGGAAACGTGGGGATGAACCCTACTACCCAATCAATGATGAAAAGAATAATGCTATGTTTGCCAAGTACCAAGAAGAAGCCGCTAAAAATGACAAGGTCATCTTCTGTGGACGCCTAGCAGACTATAAATACTACGATATGCACGTGGTCATTGAGCGTGCTCTAGAGGTCGTTGAGAAAGAATTTACTAAATGACACAAGACAAAATTGATATCGTGGTTCTTTGGGTCGATGGAAGTGACCCAGAGTTTATCCGCGAGAAACAAGCCGTGACAGGTCAAATAGCAGAAATAGACCAAGAAATCGATGGTGAGCAACGTTATCGTGATTATGGTATTTTTAATTATTGGTTTCGAATGATTGAAAAGCATGCTCCTTGGGTAAATCATGTTTACTTAGTCACCAATGGACAAAAACCGGAATGGTTAAACTTGGAGCATCCAAAACTTAAGTTGGTCACTCATAAGGAATTTATCCCTAAAGAGTATCTACCTACTTATAATTCAGCGGCTATTGAGCTTAACCTCCATCGGATTGAAGGCTTGTCGGAAAACTATCTCTATTTCAATGATGATATGTACTTAATCAGAGATAGTCAACCTTCAGATTTTTATAAGAATGAGCAACCGAAGCTTTTAGCGGTTTATGATGCTTTGGTTCCTTGGTCACCATTTACGAATACTTATCACAATAATGTTGAGTTGATTTATCGCCATTTTCCTAATAAGAAGGCTATGAAATCCTCCCCTTGGAAATTCTTTAATTTTCGTTATGGTTCCTTGGTTTTGAAAAACTTGTTACTCTTACCATGGGGACCGACAGGCTATGTGAATCAGCATTTGCCTGTACCGATGAAGAAGAGTACCTTGTCACATTTGTGGGACATCGAAGGTGAAACTTTGGATAGAACATCCAGAAATAAGATTAGAGATTATGGGGTAGATGTCAATCAATACGTTTGTTCTAACTGGCAAATTGAAAGTAATCAGTTTTATCCTATGTCTAAAAATTTTGGAGAAACAATTGGTTTAAATCAAGTGGATAAGCTGGAATCTATTTTTAAAGATAGACGTAAAAAACTGCTTTGTGTCAATGATGATGGTGACTTTAGGGAAGAAAATATCATTAATTTCAAGCAAATTTTAAATGAATATTATCCTAAAAAATCAGCGTATGAAAAATGAGAAGTAAAAGATGAAATACTATTTAAAAAGAAGAATTTTTACACGACAATAATTCTAAAAATGCAGGGAAATAAAGCACGTAATGACGTTGAAGCAATTTTAAATAAATTAGGGTTATTCTCCGTTGAAAGTTTTTGGTGGATGACTGGTATCAAATGAATGTTCTTAGGGCACAGATTCATAAATATAGAGCTCTCTTTAGAGCTTTCAAAGACCTAAAGAAAAATGATGAGATCATAATTCAATTTCCTTTGTTACATCATTCTTTATTTCTTAACCATTTACTAAAAAAACTTAAAAACAGGGGTACAGATGTCTATTTTTTAGTTCATGATTTGGAAACACTGCGTTTTGTGAATGATAAAACCTTACCATTTAGAATGAAGTTACGGATGAAACTAACTGAAAGTGATACGTTCCGTAGTGTTACAGGAATTATTGCTCACAACCCGGTTATGAAATCTGTTTTAGTGGATAAGGGAATTGAGGAAGATAAGATTGTTAGCCTTGGCATTTTTGACTATTTGATTCCAAATTTCCAAGAAAAGAGCGACCAAACAAAAGACCAGCCCATTATTGTAGCTGGTAATTTGGCAAAGGAAAAAGCTGGTTATCTTTATGCTCTTCCTGTAGAACCTGCATATAACCTTTATGGTGTAGGTTTTGACGAGAGTAGGGCACTAGAAAATGAGACTTACTTTGGTTCCTTCTTACCGGATGAACTGCCTGCAGCCCTTGAGGGTGGTTTTGGACTGGTCTGGGATGGGGATAGTGCAGAAACCTGTAGTGGTGTCTTTGGCGAGTATCTTCGCTATAACAACTCTCACAAGGCGTCACTATACTTGGCCTCAGGCTTCCCGCTTGTGGTTTGGAAACAGTCAGCCTTGTCTCAGTTTGTGCTTGAGAAGGGCTGTGGGATTGCAGTAGAGTCGCTTCATGACCTCTCTCAAGCGTTTGAAGGCGACAATCGACAATCTTTCAGATACTAACTATCAAGATTTGGTTGAAAATGCTATGTGTTGGTAAAGGCATCCGTGATGGTCACTATCTGATTACAGCATTAAACAATTTGAAATAAGAAAATCCTCATGTTTGTGAGGATTTTTTGTATTATTTAGAGATTTCAAATTGGTATTGGGTTCCTGGAACTGTTCCATTTGAAAAGATTGCTTCAATATAGTCCTTATAAGTGATTGACTTGGATTTACCTGCTTTTACGAGCTCTTGATCACGCCATATATATGGATCAGTAGCATTGCTGTCACGCTTGGCGAGATAGAGGTACTCAATATAGGTTCTGTCATCAACAAAGGCGCCAACAACCTTTTCTTTACCATTGTCAGATCGGGTGTACATGCGAGTCGTTCCACCACCATCAAGTAAGAAAGCTAGGCGAATATTTGAGTAGCCTAAATTTTTCAAAAGATTATAAATATCTCGTGATTTAATCCTTTATTGAGAGAAGTGTGGCCGTAGGTTTGGATAATATGATAATACCATCATAGGTCTCGACGTAAATAGAACGGGCATTCGGTTGGTCAGGATCACCTTTTTCCCAATTTTTATCTAGCTTTTTATCCTTAACGATAATTCCGAAGGCACCTGTATCCCAACCGTTACTTCCCATGTGTGTGAACATTTGTGCCGTGTCTATATTAGGATAGGTCCCAGCAGTTATATTATTTTGATCATCCCCATAAAGAAGGCCAGTTTTGCCAAGTTTGATTTCTTTTTGAGCGAAAGGACGATCTAGACCCTCATAAGACCAAAAACCTGAGTTAATCAGAGCAAGAGCTTCTCTACGATTAGCCTCGTACTTAATACTTTGCTCTGTGAGTTCAGGATTATTATCTTCGGTTCTCCCTTTTTGAAGGACATACTTTCCGTCTTTTTTGAAAGATAGAATTTGCATATCTACATTCTTAATACTGCCTTTTTCAAGTAGGACTGACTGGTCGAGGAGCTCCTTATTTTCTATGTTAAAGGTCAATCCATCCTTGTCTGATGGCATGGAAAGCTTTTTAATATCTCGATTGTTGAAATAGATGGTGAGGTAGAGCAGTCCACCAACTATAGCACCTATCATTAGAAGATAAAATAGCATTCTTAAAAATTTTTTTAATTTCATACTATCATTATAAACAATCTAGGCTGGCAACACAATCTTAAGAACATTAAATATCCAAGAATAGTATCAGTTTTCCTATCATGATACTGGTAAGAGTTTTCTAAAAAGGTTATAATAAGAGTAAGTTAGTCAAGGAGGTACTTTATGTCTATTAAGGTGATTGCATCAGATAGGGATGGGACATTTTTAGAGGATAAAGGAAGCTATGATAAGGAGCGTTTTAATCATATTTGAGATGCTATGGCTGCGCGTGATATGCACTTTGTCGTTGCATCAGCTAATAGTATGAGTAGTCTTAAACCCATGTTTGCAGAGACTTTTGACCGCCTGCATTTTGTAGCTGAAAATGGTGGACAGGTGGTTAGCTATGATCAGCTTCTATGTCAGGAGTTCATGGGATCAAATGATGTTGAAAATCTGCTAAGGTATTTCTAATTATGATTTGTTAGCTAGACCAACTATATTTAATGGTGCTCAAGGCTACTATATGTTAAAAGGGTCTAGGGTTAATTTTGAGAAGATAACAGAAGAAGAGCAAAAAGCCCTAGAAGCTGCCATTCAGCGTTTGAACGGGCTGGAGGAGTTAGATGATGATTTCATCAAAATTACAATGTTACTGAGTCCTGAAGAAGCTAATCGTGTTTTCAGAGGCTTTTAATCGTGATTTCGATGGTAATCTTGTCGATGTTCCAAGCGGTTTTGATGCCATTGATTTCATTCAAAAAGGAGTTCACACTTAAGATTGGATTTGTTTGAGGCAAATGTTATGGCCTTTGGTGATGGTGATAATGATATTGAGCTCCTGCGTATGTCTAGTCATTCTTATGCGATGGAAAATGCCAGCCCTGCTCTTTTGCAAGTGGCAGACCAAATAGCACCGCACCATAAGGATCAAGGGGTATTGACTATCTTAGAAGATTATTTAGGTTATCGTAAAAAAGGGTGGTAAAGTAATGAAGTTATATTTAATGAGACATGGTGAGACATTATTTAATACACAAAAGCGTGTTCAGGGATGGTGTGACTCTCCTCTAACTGAAAATGGAATCTGTCAGGCAGAACAAGCTAAGCAGTACTTTGCGGAGAAAGGTATTTCTTTTGATGCTGTCTATTCATCTACGCAAGAGAGAGCAACTGACACGGCAAAGATTGTGGCGCCTGAGTACACTGTAACCCAGCTCAAGGGAATTAAAGAAATGAATTTTGGGTCTTTTGAAGCTCAACCAGAGCATCTCCTACCCAAACATCGTCCAGGTTTACGATCTTTTGAAGATCTCTTGGTCCCATATGGTGGCGAAGATATTCGCAAGGTTGGACAGAGGGTTTTAAAGACTGTCATAGAGAAAGCAGAAGAACATACTAAGGAGGGTGCTGAGAATCTTCTATTTGTTAGTCATGGAGCGGCTTTATGGGGGTTAATTATTACTATGGATTTGCCATTTCCTGAAGGAGTAGGGCTTTTGTAAAATTGCAATATTTGTGTTTATGATTATAACAAAGGGCAATTGGAACTCCTTCAGGTGATTGACCCGATTTCTGGTTTAGAGGTGACATTATGAAAGAATTTTATTTAATGAGACATGGACAAACACGATTTAATGCTCAACATAGGACTTCAAGGGGTCTGCGATGCTCCTTTGACGGAAGTCGGGATTGAACAGGCTAAAAAGGCTGGTCAGTATCTAGCCAAGCAAGAGACAATTTTTGATCATGTCTTTACGTCAACCTCTGAGAGAGCTAGCGATACTCTAGAAATTGTGACAGGACGAACAGATTATGAAAGACTTAAAGGTCTTAGAGGACAGGATTTTGGATCTTTTGAGGGGCAACCAGAATATCTTACCCCTAAAGCCTTACCTGATGGACAAGGCTTTGGTGATTTCTTTGTTCAATTTGGTGGTGAAAGTACAACTCAAGTCCGGGATCGTATGGAGTTGACTGTTAGAGCTATCATGGAGAGTGTGGCCGAGGGCTCTAAGTCCTTGCTTGTTAGTCATGGTCCATCTATTTTGCAGTTCTGTAGGCGTGTTTTAGATCCTGCTCCAGATATGCATGGCCTTAAAAATTGTTCTATCTTACATTTTACCTATGATCAAGGTCAATTTGAATTGGTTTCAATTTATAACCCTGTGGAAGAAGAGTATATCTACGGAGGAGAAGAATGACAAGATTCTATTTAATGCGACATGGATCAAACACTTTTTAACACACTTAATCGGATTCAAGGTTGGTGTGATTCCCCTTTGACTGAAAATAGGTAGAGACCAAGCTCGTCAGGTGCGTGCTTATTTTGAAAAACATCATATGACTTTTGATCATTATTACTGCACGACAACTGAAAGAGCTTCTGATACCATTGAATTGGCGACTGGGCGTACTGATTATCATCGTGTCAAGGGGCTTAAAGAAATGCATTTTGGTATCTTTGAGGGTCAGCCAGAGTATCTTCATCCTAAAACTCAAATTCAGGGCCATTTCGGTGACCATTATGCTAAGTTTGGAGGAGAAAGTCAAGCCCAGTTTGTAGAACGAGTGTGTGCAAATGTGCTAAGGGAGATAGTAGATAAACATCCAGGCCAGTCCATTTTTGGCTGTCAGTCACGCTGGAGCCTTGATGACTTTTTCTTCATGCTGTGGAGCCAGAGCGTGCCTTTTCAGTCTTGTCCAGGCAATTGTGCCATCTTGGTCTTTGATTACGATGGATCGGACTTTCACTTTTGTCAAACTAATAGATCCTTTAACTAATCAAGAATTCATGGAGTTTTAGTGCCTTTCTATGAACAAAGATAGTAAGAAACTCTTTCTTAGTGTATAATGGAAGGGTATTTTAAATTTTGGAGTGCCTATGAAGTTTACAAAAAATCAGTTCATTTGGATGGCTGTACTGTTTTTCAGCTGTTTCTTGATATATACCTATTGGGAAACAGTTGTTTCGATTTGTAATACGATATTTTGTCGCCAGTCAGCCCTTCTTAGTCGGAGCGGGAATTGCCTTTGTGGTCAATATCCTGATGTCTTTTTATGAAAAAATACTGATCAAGTTTATACCATTTGGTTTTATCACTAAAATTAAACGTCCCGTTTCCCTGCTCTTGGCTTTTGCGACCATCGGTTTGGTCTTTACTTGGGTAGTATTCACTGTCCTTCCTGATTTGATTGACAGTATCAATACCTTGATTAGTCAAGATCGCTCGGCTATTAATAATTTGATTAATTGGTTACTTAAGAACAAATCTTTGCAGAAGGTTATCCAAGACCTGGGTGGTGTGACACAGGTTAGAGAGCTAATCAATAGCTACAGTGCTCAGTTACTTCAACAAATCATGACTGGTTTGACAAATTTCTTTGACTTCCTTGACTAGCCTACCGTCAACTTTGATTAATCTCTTTATTAGTGTTGTCTTTTCTTGCTATGTCTTAGCTGGGAAGGAGAAACTTGGTAATCAGGTTAATCGCTTAGTAGATGTCTATTTGGGGCGTTATGGTAAAACTTTCCACTATGTGGTTGCTATTCTAAATAATCGTTTCCGCAATTTCTTTGTCTATCAGTCTATTGAAGCCTGCATTTTGGGGACCTTATGTTATATTGGGATGCGTATCTTTAATTTTCCTTACGCTGCGACCATTTCTATCCTGATTGGCTTTTCAGCAATGATACCAGTTGTGGGTGCCTATATTGGTGTTACCATTGGTACCATTTTGATTATGACTCATTCCGTGACCTTGGCACTTTTGTTTGTCGCCTACGTGGTTATTCTGCAACAGTTTGAAGGAAATCTCATCTATCCCTATGTGGTTGGTGGTTCTACCGGACTTCCAGGAATTTGGGTTATCTTTGCCATTACCATAGGATCTGCCTTAGCGGGGATCTTGGGTATGTTGGTTTCCGTTCCAGTAGCCGCAACCCTTTATCAGATCGTTAAGGATAATGTGGTTACACGCGAAGAAGCCAAAAGCAGTTGCTTCTTTTAGAAAATGAGTGATTAATTCAAACAGACTTCGGTCTGTTTTTCGTATTATAGTATCAGATTTCAATATATAATATAATTGCAATCGTTTTCTAAGTGTTATACTATGAGTAAATTGAACAATACAAGGAGATAAAAGATGACTTATACATTTCCGAAAGAATTTCTCTGGGGTGGTTCAACAGCTGCCAACCAGTTTGAAGGTGCTTATAACCTAGATGGTAAAGGTTTGTCTGTCCAGGATGTGACTCCAAAAGGTGGTGCCCCTTTTGAACCTGGGGTCTTTAATCCTTTGATTACTGAACAACCAACACCAGATAATCTAAAGCTAGAAGGTATAGATTTCTATCACCGTTATAAAGAAGATATTGCGCTATTTGCAGAGATGGGCTTTAAGGTCTTTCGCATGTCTATTGCTTGGTCTCGTATTTTCCAAATGGTGATGATGCTGAGCCAAATGAAGCTGGTCTAGCCTTCTATAATAAAGTCTTTGATGAATTGGCTAAGTACGGCATTGAACCACTTGTAACCTTGTCTCATTATGAAACAGCTCTAAACTTGGCGCGTGAATATAATGGATGGACTAATCGTAAATTGATTGTTTTTTATGAAAACTATGTTCGCACCGTCTTCACACGTTATAAAGATAAGGTCAAATATTGGTTGACCTTTAATGAGGTGAACTCTGTTCTACATGAACCATTCATGTCAGGTAGTATTGCTACACCTATGGAAGAGCTCTCTAAACAGGATCTCTATAAGGCAGTCCACCATGAGTTAGTCGCATCAGCTTCAGCAACCAAGATTGGTCATGACATCAACCCTGATTTTAAGATTGGTTGTATGGTTCTTGCCATGCCCGCTTATGGAATGACAGCTAATCCTTTGGCTCAGTTGGCTGCTCACGAGTTTGAAAATCAAAACTATCTCTTCTCAGATATCCATGCACGTGGGAAATATCCAAACTATATTAAACGCTATTTTAAATAGAATAGTATTTAAATACAATTTGACCCTGGCGATGATGAAATTTTGAAGAATACCGTTGATTTTATTTCATTCTCTTATTACATGTCTGTGGCAACCGCCCACAATCCAGAAGACTATATGATTGGTAAAGGAAATATTATGGGTGGTGTTGAAAATCCCTACCTTGAGAAATCTGAGTGGGGTTGGGCAATTGATCCAATCGGACTTCGTTTGGTTTTAAATGACTTTTATGATCGTTATCAATTGCCGTTGTTTATTATTTAAATGGTCTAGGTGCCAAAGATGTCTCTGCATGATAGTCCCGATGGTCCGACAGTTGGGGATGATTATCGTATTGATTACCTTCAAAAACACTTGGTTCAAGTTGGTAAAGCTCTTCAAGATGGAGTAGAACTTTGTGGCTACACGACTTGGGGACCAATTGATTTGGTTTCAGCCTCGACTGCAGAACTTTGTAAACGTTATGGTTTCATCTACGTTGATCGAAATGATGATGGTAGTGGTAGCCTGGCACGTTATAAGAAAAAGTCATTTGCTTGGTATAAGTCTGTTATCGAAAGTAATGGTGAAGCTCTTTACAAATAGAAACTTGTTAATAATCTCAGCAAAAAGCTTGAGATTATTAATTTAGTATTATAGTACAATATTGATAAATAAGTATTTCGTTGTATATATTTAGTGTTACGAGTATTGAAATACCACATATTATAATTTATGTTATTTAACACATTTTTGAAAAAGTGGTAGAATAAAAAGTATGAAAACGTTCTTATATTTTCTGAAGAAGTAGCCAGACTATTTCTTTTGCTTTTTCCCTACTCAGATGGAGGTAATGTTCATGAATGATTTGAAAGGTTCTCTTAGCTGGAATCGGATTGACTGCTATGACAGTAGATAAAGCTGATAGTTTTGTCAAAGAGTTGGTTAAAAGGGCGCTTGACTGTTGAAGAAGGTAAGGAACTGGAACAAGAGCTCAAACGTCAAAGTAAGGAAGAAGCTCAAGAATTTTTGAATAAACTTGATGCTAAGAAATCTTCAGTTGAGTATGCGACTAAGGAGGATGTGAAACGTCTTGAAGAAAAACTTGACGCTTTGCTCAGTCAAAAATAAATAAAATGTAAGGAGACTAAAATGGCAAGTAAACGATTGAGATATGTGTTGAAGGTTTTCTCGTCAGTTGGTCTCCTTTCTTATCGTGAAAAACACCTTCCTCAAGACCAACAGACAACACCTGTCAAGCTCCGCCAAGCCTTTGAGCAATTTGGGACCTAGTTTTGTTAAAATTGGTCAAATCCTATCCACGCGCGCTGACCTTTTGCCAGAGGCCTATATCAGAGAATTATCAAAACTCCAAAGCTCAGTTCCTCCCTTGAATAAAGAGGAAGTCATGACTGCCATTAAGAGAGAATTACCAAATGGGCTTTTTGACAGTTTCCTTGATTTCTCGGAAGAGCCCTTGGCCTCTGGTTCTGTAGCTCAGACTCATAGGGCTAGATTGTTGTCTGGTCAGGAAGTGATTATAAAAATTCAGAGACCAGGTATTGATGAGGTCGTTAAGGAAGATATTCAGCTTCTCATTAAGCTTGCACGGCATATACCCAAGCATTTTATCCCCATGATCGATGTTCTAGAGGTTTTGGAGAATCTGCGTGAAACCCTAATCAAGGAACTTGATTTCAGGAATGAAGCAGAGGCCATGAAACGTTTTAGGGCTTACAATAAGCAAGTGGCTTGTCTGGGTGTTCCAGAGGTTTATGATGAATTCACGACACCTCATCTCATAGTCGAAGAGTACATCAATGGGATTCCGCTTAATCATTATAGTCAACTGCTTGAAGCTGGTTATGACTTGGAAGATGTAGGCAAGAAGCTTATGCTGTCGTTTATCAAACAAGTCTTCAAAGATGGCTATTTTCATGGTGATCCTCATCCTGGAAATCTGTTGGTACGTGATGGCAAGATTTATTTCATTGATTTCGGAATTATGGGTGAGTTGGAAGTGGGGATGCGTGCGTCCTTAAATGACATCTTATATAGCTTTACCGCACAAGATGTTGACGGCATGACTAAGGCAATCCTATCAGTCACCCAGTTTGATAATGGGCTAAATCGTGCAGCTCTAAGTCAGGATGTGGAGCAAATGCTGGGTCGTTACTCTGGTGTTGACTTGGGAAGTCTGTCCATGACAGATTTGCTTGAAGATTTGCTGGCTATTTTCCAGAAGAATCATCTTAAAGCCTCTTCTCAAATTACTATTTTGGAGAAATCCTCGCTTCAAATTGAAGGTATTTTTCGAGAATTAGCACCAAATATGGATCTGATGACCCTGGCCAAGGATTACTTCCTAGAGAATATGGGGCCGGATATGCTTAATCAGACCTTAAAGTAAAGAGACTATCTTGATTGAACTCTTTTACCTGCTTCGCAATGGGAAAAATATTCCACGCCGTCTTCATCAGCTCTTGGAGCAGATTTTAAACGGACGAATTGTGCTTAACCATGATTTTATTGACTTTTCTGGTAGGGTTAAAGTCTTTGAGAAAGTTTTAAATAATCTGGTTTTAGCCTTGCTGACATTGGCATTTCTTCTGTCTGGTGCTCTTTTGTCCAATAAATCAGATTTTCAAAAATCTTGCTTGGCTATTTCTTGGACTTGGAACTTCTCTAGCTTTTAGTTACCGTAGGTCGTATAATATTTAAGAAAAAAGGATAAGGTATGATGGAAACAACTAGGCCTGAGCTTGTGGCTTATCAAAAAGAACGTTTAGCTAAATTTGTAAGTGAAAATCAAAAGTTAGACAAGGGCAAAATTGTTTTTGCAGGGGACTCTATCACGGAGTTTTTTGCATTGAAAAAGTACTTAGGTCGAGACTTTCCCTTGGTTAACCGCTGGATTGCAGGAACAGACTCGGTTTGGCTTTTAGAACACCTTAAAGAGCAAGTTTTAGATTTGGAACCCAGTAAATTGGTTATCTTGATTGGAATTAATGACATTGGACGAGGTTATCCCATTCAAGATATTATCAATCGTATTTCGGATATTATCATGACAGTTCGACAAGAATCTCTATATACAGAAATTTACTTGCTAAGTGTCTTTCCCGTCAGTGAAAGATTGGAACATGCTTTCGAAGGTTAAAATTCGAAACAATGCTACTGTAGGTGAACTTAATCAACAACTAGCAGTCCTACCTGGTGTGACTTATGTTGATTTGTTTGATTACCTTACGGATGCTCAAGGACAGTTAAATGCCAACTATACAACAGATGGTTTGCACTTGAGTCCACAAGCTTATCAGGTCATAGCAGAACCAATTATAGAGGAGATTTTAGAATGAAGGTAGGCTTAGTCCTAGAAGGCGGTGGTATGCGTGGTTTATACACAGCTGGTGTCTTAGACGCCTTCTTAGAAGCTGGGATCAAGGTGGATGGCGTTGTCTCGGTATCTGCTGGAGCACTTTTTGGTGTCAATTATCTCTCTAACCAACCTAAAAGAGCTCTTCGCTATAACAAGCGATTCATGGGGGACCGTCGTTACATGAGTTTCTGGTCATGGCTGACAACCGGTAACTTCGTTAATAAGGAGTTCTCCTATTATAAGGTTCCTATGGAGTTAGATGTTTTTGATCAGGAAGCTTTTGCTGAGTCTGGTGTTCCCTTCTATGTGGTCACTACAGATATTGAGACCGGCAAACCAGACTATATTAAGATTGATCATGTCTTTGAGCAGATGGAAGCCCTTCGTGCAAGTTCCGCTCTACCCTTGGTTTCTGAAATAGTCGAGTACAAGGGCAAACGCTACATGGATGGTGGTCTGTCTGATAGTCTTCCCATTGATTTTATGGAAAATATGGGATTTGATAAACTTGTTGTGGTTTTAACACGCCCAAAGTCTTATCGTAAACAACCTTCTAAAACTAGCAAGCGGATTTACAAGCTCTTTTACCGCAAGTATCCTGAATTTGTTGAGGTGGCTTCAAATCGCCATATTCACTACAATAAGAGTATTGAGAAGATTGAGACTTTGGAAAAACTGGAAAAGTATATGCCATTCGTCCAGAGCATGCGCTTGAAGTTGGTCGATTGGAAAAGGACCCAGAAAAGTTCGAAGCTATTTATCAAGAAGGATTGGAACAAATACGTAATGATATGTCCAATCTCAAAATATTTCTTGGAGATAACTAAAAAACGTGCTCTTTGTCAACTGTAGTGGGTGACGAAGAGCCTATATTTTATTGTTTATAAAACGTTATACCGTACTATTATAGCATAGATTTCAGCAATTTTAGTTGAGTTCAAGGTTTTAGTTTTCTATTTAAAATCAGAAAAAAACGTGTCATAGACACGCTTTCTTTTATTTATTTTGTTCTCGAGCTAGACGACGTTCTTTAACTTTCTGACGACGTCCCTTTTCATTTAGATAAATCAAGTAGAGGGTCCAATTGGAACAAGGCAGAGTAGCCAGAAATAAACCGGGAGTTGGCTATTATTTGTTGCTTTTGTAGCCTCTTTATCTTTTTGCTTACTTCCAAAATCGAACCATCCCTTAACTTTTGTAGCTTTAACAGAAGTAGCCTTGATATTAGGTGATACTGTCTTCAGACCATTATCAATAACAATTTGATCATCTTTAACAGAGATTTTAGGGTCTTTGCCTTTTTTGACTGTGGCGTAGACATCTTTTTCGACATTGTATTTTTTACCGTCTATTTCTTGTTCACCCTTGCTAAGAACTTTCTTGTAAGAGAAGTCTTTATACATTTTCTCAACGAGAGCATTACCAAAGGTATGACGAATCTCTTCACCTGTTTGGTCAGACCAATCACCAGAGCCCATGATGACAGCAATCATACGTTGATTACCACGTTTGATGGTGTCAATATAGTTGAAGGCACCTTCTGGGCTAGATCCTGTCTTCAACCCATCAACCCCATCAATTCCGTATTTGGCACCTGGAATAGAGTAGTTGTAAGTCTCGAAGGTTTCCTCGTAAGGTGTTCCCTTCTTAACTGTGACAACAGGTTTGCTAGTGTACTTGAGAATTTTTGGGTATTTCTTGATGAAGTTATAGGTCATGATAGCCAAATCACGCGCAGTTGTTTGGTTGGTTTGGTTGTTATCATAACGTTGAGGACTGTAGTAACCTTTGAAGGCAACAGCAACGGCACCAGAAGCGTTAAACCATTTGGTATTGGTCATCCCTAGCTCTTTAGATTTTTCATTCATCATGTCTAGCCATTTATCAGGATTATTATTGGTCAAGTAGTTGGCTAGCATCACAGTTGTAACGTTAGAGGATGGCACCGCCGTCATGGTAATGAGCTCTGAAACCGTGTAGTCAACACCAGCAACAATCTTGTTGTTGGAGATTTCATAAATATCGGCAATAGCTTGGTCTGTAGGAGTAGCTGTAATAACAGTATCTTCTGAAATTTCTCCTTTGGACATGGCTTCGAAGACCAAGTACAGGGTCATAGCCTTAGACATAGAGGCTGGGTCACGGATTTCATCAGCATTCTCCTCCCAGAGGACATCTCCGGTGGTTCCATCAATTAATAGAGTAGATTTAGGACGATAGGCCTCTGTCGCTTCAGTATAACCAGCAGCGCGTGTAATATCCATTAATTCATCTGCACTAGACAAAGTAGGGGCTAGGGCTGAACAAGCTGATAAAAAGGATGGCAACAATTTTCTTCATAATGTGTCTCCTTTATTTTATATGGGTTCTGTCATAGGCGGAACCCAGTTATATACCTAATAGAAATTGCGTATCAATCAAAATTAAAAACAAATTTAATGGTGATAAACACCTCCATTATACCATATAAAATACTGCGTTTTCGCAATATTTTATATTTTAATACATTTTTTAGAATCTATAGTGGTTTAAAAATCACATACTTTTGATGATTAAAAAAAACGAGCTGACTTGCACGTTAATCTTTGTCTTTTATAGCTGTGACTTGGTGATAAATCAAATACCATGCCTCATTTCGGCGCCAGATGCTGGTATGGAAATTGCCTCCCAGTTCGTAACTAATTAATTTCGTTTTTTGACTAACAGATGTCATCTTGAAGCTGTCAAAGTTATTGAGAAGCGGTTGATGATTGGCAATGACCTCTTCTCGGTTCTGATGATGGCCATTTTCATCAATCAAGTAGAAATCAGGTGCTAAGAGGTTTTCGTAGTCTGGAATCTTTGATAAGATAATCTTTTCATTCCGAGTGAGTTTGCGAAGGACATTCCCATAAATTTCGTCTTCAGGAATTGCAGCAGGCTCTACATGGACATCAGTATCATAGACAGAAAATTGCTTACTGAGGATTTCTTCAATTTGTTCCGTAATGGCGTGGCTCTCGTAGACGGAGAGGTCAGGGTTCATTTCAACCACAATATCAAGGTAGATATTACTACCATAGGAACGTCCACGTTGTTTTTTAACTTTGGTAACTTTAGGGATCTCCAGAATGGCTTTTTCATAGGCCTTAAGATTTCTCTCATCAAAACCATCTGACAAGCTGAAGGTTGCTTCCATGAAGATATCATAGGCTGTCTTTAGGATGAAGAAGGTGATGATAATAGCAGTAATATAGTCGATGATGGTAAGGTTGAAGGATGCTGCGACGATGGCAATTGAAGTTCCAATAGAGGTCACGGCATCTGATAGGTTGTCCTTAGCAGCTGCGATGAGGGCACTGGATTTTAGTTTTTTTGCTAACCCTTTGTTATGAAATAGACTGCGCACATGACAATAGCAGAGAGGACTCCGACGGCAGCGCCAAGAGGATCGACGACAGTTTCTTCTCTTAAAAAAAACTTTCGGACTGTTTGAATTAGGACTTGGAAGCCTACTACGAACATGATAAAGGAAGTAACTAGGCTTGATAAGTCTTCAATCTTCCAATGTCCAAACCTATGATCTGCATCGGCTGGTTGACTAGCCAGGTGCAATCCAATGAGTAGGGCGACATTCCCCAAAATATCAGATAAGTTGTTAAAACCATCGGCAATCAATGAGCTGGAGTTTAAAAAGTGTCCAGCAATAAGTTTGGCAATGGTAAGAAGTAAGTAGGCTGCAATACTAACGATGGGACCTCGTCTGGCTGCCTTGTAAATTTTTCATACGTCGTCATAGATTTACCTTTTTGTTTAAAATATAAGTATTTATTATAGCACAAAAGGATAGTTACTTAAAGCTTGTACTACCTTGATTGTTAATATGAATCGCCTTTTTAAAAACAAAATATTGAAGAATCAGCTATCACATAGTATTTTTCAGTATTTTCCGAATATTTCCTACAAATTATGGTATAATTTAGGGTGTAAAACAGTCTAAAAAGGGTTTTTGTGGAACATCTCGACATGGCACAAGCTTCTGAAAGAGGAACTGCCGGATCATTATTTTCAAAGATAAATCAGTTTATGGATCAGGTTTATAGTCAGGGAACGGTTTTATCCCCACGAGATAAAGTATTTAATGCTTTGTTAGAGACTCCTTTTGAAGAAGTTCGGGTGGTTATCCTTGGACAGGACCCTTATCATGGTCCTAATCAGGCTCAAGGTTTGTCATTTTCAGTACCTGAGACGATTCCAGCTCCACCTTCTTTGGTTAATATTCTCAAAGAATTGGGGGAGGATCTTGGTCCTAGAAGTCATCATGATTTGACAACCTGGGCCGAGCAAGGAGTGCTATTGCTTAATGCCTGTCTGACTGTTCCAGCTGGTCGAGCCAATGGTCATGCTGGTCAAATTTGGGAACCTTTTACAGATGCTGTTATTAAGGTTCTCAATCAAAAGGATACTCCTGTTGTCTTTATACTTTGGGGCGGCTATGCTCGTAAGAAGAAAGCCCTAGTGACCAATCCTAAGCATGCCATTATTGAGAGTGCCCATCCTAGTCCTTTGTCGGCTTATCGTGGTTTTCTTGGTAGTAAGCCTTTTTCAAAAGCCAATGCCTACCTTGTATCTCAAGGTCAATCCCCAATTGATTGGTTGAAGTAAAATAGAAAGTTGGAAGATTATGTTACTGATTAAAAATGGTCGTGTTGTAGACCCTAAATCTGGTTTGGATTCGCAAGCTGATGTTCTTGTGGACGGTAAAAAGGTCGTTAAAATTGCTGAAAATATTGATGCTAGTGATGCCCAAGTCATTGATGCGACTGATCTTGTGGTTGCTCCTGGTTTGGTTGATATCCATGTTCACTTCCGTGAGCCAGGTCAAACCCACAAGGAAGACATTCATACGGGTGCCTTGGCAGCGGCTGCAGGTGGTTTTACAACAGTTGTGATGATGGCTAATACGAATCCAACGATTTCAGACCAGGAAACTTTGAAAGAGGTCTTGACTTCAGCAGCTAAGGAAAATATCCATGTGAAGTCTGTTGCGACTATTACAAAGAACTTTGATGGTGAAAATATTACTGATTTCAAGGGTTTGCTTGAAGCCGGTGCTGTTGGTTTCTCAGATGACGGTATTCCATTGACCAATGCCGGAATTGTCAAAAAGGCTATGGAGTTGGCTAAAGAGAATAATACCTTTATTAGTCTTCACGAGGAGGATCCAGATCTTAATGGTATTCTCGGTTTCAATGAAAATATTGCTAAAAAAGAATTCCATATTTGTGGGGCAACTGGTGTAGCCGAGTACAGTATGATTGCGCGTGATGTCATGATTGCTTATGATACACAAGCCCATGTTCATATTCAACACTTGTCAAAAGCTGAATCTGTAAAAGTCGTTGAGTTTGCTCAAAAACTTGGAGCACAAGTCACTGCTGAAGTGGCACCACAGCACTTCTCAAAAACTGAAGACCTCTTACTCTCAAAAGGTGTTAATGCCAAGATGAACCCACCACTTCGTTTGGAATCTGACCGTCAGGCCGTTATCGAAGGGTTGAAATCTGGAGTCATCTCAGTCATTGCCACAGACCACGCGCCACACCATGCCGATGAAAAGAATGTCGATGATGTGACTAAAGCCCCATCAGGAATGACTGGTCTTGAAACGTCTCTAGCTCTTGGATTGACTTACTTGGTTGAAGCAGGTCACTTAAGCTTGACGGAACTCTTGAAAGTAATGACTAGCAACCCATCTGATCTTTATGGCTTCGATGCCGGTTATTTGGCTGAAAATGGACCAGCTGACCTTGTAATCTTTGCGGACAAGGAAAAACGTCAGGTCACAGCAGACTTTAAGTCTAAAGCAGCCAATTCACCATTTGTAGGCGAAGAGCTTACGGGTAGTGTTAAATACACTATCTGTGACGGTGAGATTGTTTATCAAGCCTAAATAAGGGATCAGAGCAGGGCACATCGAGACACTTGGTGTTGCACCTGCTTTTTTAGTTCTTGAAGGAGCAAAATGATGAAAAAGATACTGAAAGGTCTTGTTAAATATGTTACTTTAACTGTTCTGTTAGTCTGTTTTCTCCCATTGTCTTTGCAGCACGTCCGAGCTGATGAGGATGAGGTAGAGTATAGTCTGCCTTCCTATGTTGGTCACCTTTCAATACATGATGATGGTAATGCGACGTTTACTCAGGAAGTGACTTATGATTTTGATAGTGACTATAAAGGTCAGTATGTAACCTTGGGGAAAAGTGGTGGTTATTCTATCATGGATGACCCCAAGGTTTCAGCAATCGTAAATGGGAAAGAAAAAACAGATATTCAAGTAGAGGAAATAAATCTTTCTGATGGTATCAAACTTAAAGTCTACAATTCAGGTTCCGATGGTGATAAGGTTGTCCTCAAAGTTACTTGGCAAATCCAACACTTGTTGAATCTATATTCAGATATTGCAGTTTTAAATTGGTTTCCTATCTCTCGATTGGGATAAAGGATTTGGACAAGTTGATTTCACAGTTGATGGTCTGGATGCCAGTCAAGGAGAGCTTTACGCTCACTCTGGTTATTTTGGAAAAAGACCCGCAGGTTAAGCGTACTTCTTCAGGTTATCAGGTTCATGTAGACAATTTCCCATCTTCAGGTAAATTGGAATTACACGCCTACTGGCCAATGACGAGTGCTTTACGAGAAAATAATCAGGCTTACTTATTAAATAAGACGAATAAGGCAGACTTTCTAAAAAAAGAAGCAGATATCCAGAAATCTAAAGAAAAGTTTCGACATCTATTTTATGTCATCTTGCCACTTGTAATCTTAAGCTTTGTTCTTGTTGGTATTTTCTGTTATCTCATTGTTTTATATAGTACTAGGACGCCTTCTTTCCTAGAGATGCCCGTCTTTATGAAGCCCCTCAAGATTTAGCATTTCTTTGGTCCTAGCTAAGAATATTTATAATCAGTCGTTTGACAAAACAGGTCTAAAAGAAGAAACGGGTCCTTTGAAGTTCAAATATATGGTGCAAGCTACCATCCTTGATTTGATTGATAGAGGTTATCTCACCTATAGACAAGAAGGTGATAGTAATATTCTGACACGTATTGAAAAGGAAGGTCTCTCTTCATTTGAAGTGTCTTTCTTGGATATGTTGTTTGATGGTCGCATGGAAATTAGAGATACGGAAATGTTCTCGCGCTATTATCTTGATAAAGATGGCCTAGAAAAACAATTTAAGAGTGCTAGAACAAGCTATGAGCGAGAATCAATACGTTCACAGGGAAAACGTGTCAAATATCAATTCACTAATGACGGCTATCAAGTAGCAAAAGGCGTAGAAAAAGAGGAATTTGGGCTTGGACTTCCTAAAATTTATAGAGATTTTAGTCCGAAAGAAAAGACATTTAACCTATTGGGAGTAGCACCTTTGGCACTTTCAATGGTGCTTTGTATTCTTTCAACCTTGTTCTTATTTGCTGCTTTTGGATCAGGACTTGGTTTTTACTATATTCTTGGTCTTCTACCTATAGCAGGAGTTACGATTTTATTCTGGTACTTAGTAAACAGACGTCGTCAGAGATGTCTTGATGCAACTCAAATTTCAATCTATTACCAGTGGCATAGCTTTAAAAATATGATTAAGAGTATTCCTAGTTTTAAAGAATCCGAACTAGAATCTGTTATCCTATGGAATCGTATCTTGGTTTATGCGACACTTTACGGACAAGCGAATAAAGTAAGTGATGTATTGAAACGATATAACATCCACCTCAGCAATCCATCTTTAGATGAGTTCACTCATTCTGCAACTCCATTTATTATTTTGAACAATGTTAACTGCTTAGAATCCTAGTGTTTCAACTTCTGAATACCGTAAGTAACTTTTCTATCAACTCAAACAGTGGTAGTGAGGTCTAGGTGGCGGTGGCTTCTCCGGAGGAGGTGGAGGGGTGGAGGAGGTGCCTTTCAACCCTTACCAATCCATCGTAGAATATTAGCATAAAAAGGACACCCAGTTTACCAACTTGAGGGGGTCTTTGTTTAGCTGAGGATTATCTGATTTAGCTCCTTTCATTTCAAGATGTTTTTAGTAAGTAGAGTATGAGGTTACAAAAAAATAGACATTGGCATTTTTTTGTATCGTCTTAATAACCAGGCTCAAAGATTTTAATAATCTATATCAGGTAACCTGAATATAAGCCGTTTCGATAGTTGACATTTGGCAGAGTCTTAACTAATTCATTTAGTTCCTTATCTATATTTACTTTGTCAGTTAAAACTGGTAATTCGACGGCAAGGAGTTGTGAGTGATCTAGTTGCAGGTAGCTACTGTTGACCTTGGTATCAGGACGAAGTAGTTTAAATATCGCTTTATCCGAAGCTTGGAGAAGTTGATACAAATCTAAATCTGACAAGCGAATCTCGCCAAACTAAGGACGGATGTTCATTAGCAATATCAATATGAGCAGCTCGCATTTCTAAAATGCGGTTAGAGAGGAAACTAGCTAAAATTGGATTATTGAGCTGATCCAACACCTCCTGAGTTTCCGGATTATCAATGCTAGCATTGTCCGTTTTATAAATTTCAAGTAGTCCAGTTGCCTTGGCAGTATCTTTTATTTTTCTGAATCAAGCTAGACTCCTTTGAGTTTTTCTTGAAAAAGATTAAAATATTCTTGTTTCTGTGTAATGATTTGAATAAAGGATTTATTGTAATTGGTCATGGGCCCAGCAATTTATGACGTTCTCTGTCTAGTCTTTGACAGATTGCCGGTGGATAGCACTGTTCCAATTGTAAAAATCCCATAGAAGAAGGGCTAGGTAAAGTACCAAGACAATCGAAAGAAATCTAGTTGCTACGTCAAATAGTATGAGTTAGATAAAAAGCGTAAAGCAATCATGATAGAAAGAACGCTCTTTGACGAGGACTAAATCAGCAACTAGGAAGAAAAAAAGGGGGCTACAACGATTTTAACTAGGTTAAAATAAGACGCAGCGGCTGAAGCAGTGCGTTTTGAGCAAACCAAAGTAAAAAAGAGAGAAAGAGGATAAAGGGACCAGCAAAATATCAATCCAAGACTTCAGGGAAAAAATTGGGATATCATATCATAACGCTTTGAAAAAGAGCATAGGAATTGCCTATAAGTGATAAGGAT
>BNJS01002420.1_pt1 | contig 66328 bp, 67 predicted proteins | sample 8540461 | NCBI WGS metagenome assembly BNJS01 (sample SAMD00202454, study PRJDB9452) | human saliva metagenome | isolation source: human saliva | place: Japan
TAGTAAATATGAATAATAATCAATTCAAATTTTGTTACTCTTGTCAAAAAGTAAATTTAGTAAAATGCCCCATGATATTAGGATTGTAGACAGTTTAGTATCATATTAATAAGATTTTTAAAATTATAAAGACCCCAAAAATATTAGATTTTTTTCTAACTTTTTGGGGTGGAAGTTGAGTATTAAACAAATGCAGTATCATCTTCAATTATTTCTTTTTACTTTTTGCATCTGATTATCCAATTTTGCACTTATTTCAGCGCAAAGAAGAAGACGTCTTTCTATTTCTGCTTCTTTCTCAGCACTTAGATTCTTCTTGTAACGAAGTTTATGTTCCAAGCTAGCTCAGAAGTCCATAGCTATAGTTCTAAATTGCACTTCTACAGCTACGTGTTCAACTTTATCAGATAAAAAGATTGGAACTTTAACAATAAGGTGATAACTTCTGTAACCATTTTGTTTATTATTCTTTATATAGTCTTTTTCTGCTATAACAGTAAGGTCATCTTGTTGTTTTAAGAGCATCTACCAACTTATAAACATCGTTTTTTAAAATGAACAAATAACTCTTACTCCTGCAACGTCATATATATTATCTTTAATTACATCTAAATCAAAGGGAAAGATTCAATCGCTGTAGTTTATTCATCAAACTCATAGGGTCTTTAATCGTGTAGAAATCGATTCTATAGGATTGCTTTCGCCGTGAAGTGAAAATTCCTTGTCAAAAACATTAAGTTTTGTTTCTATTTCAAGCATAGCACATTCGTAATGCATAAATAACTCAACAAAAGGCTGGAGTTCATTTATTAGATTAGGTTGATTATTTTCCATAGAAAATAATTGATCAGATTAATTTTTCAATTTGTGTTTTTTTCATACTCTTTCTCACTTTACATTCTTTCTCAACTTAATGATATAGGAGTTTCCTAAAATATAGTTTAAGTTGAAAGAATAAAATTTTTATAAGAAAGGAAACATTTTGAATTTCATTTTTAATCTTTGAATCTAAAGGAATATTGAAGGCTGTTATACTTGAAAAGTATTTTTGAAATTTAAACAGCTTTAATAATTAACTAATAGAAACGTTGATATAAAAAAATAAGTTAAGTAATCCACTTTAGAAACAGGGGCACACAAAAATTCACAATTACTATAAAAGGCTACGGTACAACCTTTTTAAATTTCCCGGAAATATTCACTATAGACAAAGGAGCTTTTTAGGATAATATAGTAATTAGTAATGTTTTTATAAGAAATTATTAAAGGAAAATAAGGTGGGGGAAAAAAATGCAAAAAAAGCTAGTTTTTATTCGTATACACAGCAGATATGCTTATTAAAAATCTATTAGTAATAAAAAGAGATGGTCGTGTTGTAAAGTTTGACCCTGACAAAATCTATAAAGCGATCGAAAAAGCTGTATTTAAAGTATTTGATGAAAAAAACATAGTGTAAATATTGATAATATAGTAGATAAAGTAATTTTAGAAATTTCTAATAGATTTAAAGATAATATTAAAATATATGAAGTACAAAATATTGTTGAGCATACTTTAGTAACATTAGGTGAAGAAGCTATTTATGAAGAGTATGTTGGATATAGAAGTAAAAGAGATATTGAACGTGAGCATAGTTTAGATATCAATATAGCTATTGAAAAGTTAGTTAATCGTGACGAAAATGTAGTTAATGAAAATGCGAATAAAGACAGTTTAGTATTTAATACGCATAGAGATTTAACAAGTGGAATAGTGGCAAAAGCAATCGGGTTAAAAATGCTACCATCACACGTTGCTAATGCACATCAAAAAGGAGATATTCACTACCATGATCTTGATTATTCTCCATATCAACCACTTACTAACTGCTGTCTAATTGATTTTAAAGAAATGTTAACTAAAGGATTTAAAATCGGTAATGCAGATGTAGATAGTCCTAAAAGTATTCAAACAGCAACAGCGCAAATGGCTCAAATTATAGCTAATGTAGCTTCTAGTCAATACGGTGGATGTAGTGCGGATAGAATAGATGAAGTTTTAGCTCCTTTTGCACAGTTAAACTATGAGAAAAACTTAAAAACTGCAAGAGAATGGATTGATGGTGAAGATAAACAAGAAAAATTCGCCTTAGAAAAAACTAAAAAAGATATTTATGATGCGATGCAATCTTTAGAATATGAGATTAATACTTTATATTCATCTCAAGGGCAAACACCATTTACATCATTAGGTTTTGGATTAGGTGAAGGATTATTTGAAAAAGAAATTCAAAAAGCTATTTTAAAAGTAAGAATACAAGGTTTAGGAAAAGAGAAAAGAACAGCAATTTTCCCTAAATTGATTTTTGTAATAAAAGATGGTTTAAACTTAAAACCGACTGATCCAAACTACGATGTTAAAGAATTAGCTCTAAAATGTGCTACTCAAAGAATGTATCCTGATGTATTAATGTATGATACTTTAGTAAAAATAACAGGTAGTTGTAAAACTCCTATGGGTTGTAGATCGTTCTTACCAGCATGGAGAAACGAAGCTGGTGAATTAGTTGAAAGTGGACGTATGAACCTAGGAGTAGTAACTCTAAATCTACCAAGAATAGCACTTGAATCTGAAGGGGATAAAGAAGAATTTTGGAATATTTTCAAAGAAAGATTAGAAATCTGTAAAGATGCCCTAGATTATAGAGCGAAACGTTGTGGAGAAGCAAAACCACAAAATGCTCCTATACTTTATATGCATGGTGCTTTTGGTAAGAGATTGAAAAAAGATGATAGAGTTAAGCAATTATTTGATAAACAGCGTGCGACATTATCACTTGGATATATTGGACTATATGAAGTAGCTAGTGTCTTCTACGGAGGAGACTGGGAGAAAAATCCTGAAGCTAAACAATTTACATTAGATATTATGAAATATATGAAAGAAAATGTAGATAAATGGACTAAAGATGGAGATTACTGGTATAGTATTTACTCAACTCCAAGTGAATCGTTAACTGACAGATTCTGTCGTATGGATACAGAAAAATTTGGAATAGTAGAAAATGTTACAGATAAAGAGTACTATACAAACTCATATCACTATGATGTTAGAAAAAATCCAACTCCATTTGAAAAATTAGATTTTGAAAAAGATTATCCTTATTATGCTAGCGGTGGATTTATTCACTATTGTGAATACCCAGTGCTAAAACAAAATCCAAAAGCTTTAGAAGCGGTTTGGGATTATGCATATGATAAAGTTGGTTACTTAGGAACAAATACACCAATAGATCGTTGCTATAAATGTGGTTTTGAAGGAGAATTTGAACCTACGAAACGAGGATTTAAATGCCCAGAATGTGGAAACAATGATCCAAAAAGCTGCGATGTAGTAAAAAGAACTTGCGGTTATTTAGGAAACCCTCAAGCTAGACCTATGATAAAAGGACGTCATAAAGAAATAGTAGCAAGGGTTAAACATTTAAAATAAAAATAAGGACTAACTTTTAATTTAAAAAGTTAGTCCTTATTTATGTAAATAGTTACTCTTCAACGCTCTCAAATTCTTTACAAGTAAAAATTATTTTTGATAAAAATCATTATGATAATAAACATATTAGGAGGACAAAATCATGGGTAAAATTTTTAAAAGGTATAGCGTTATTAGCTGCAAGTGCGGTAGGAACATATTATTATAAAAAAATCCTAAAGAATTAGAAAAACATAAAGATATTTTAAAAGAAAATATTAAGGTAGGTTTAGAGAAAATTCATGATTTAGCAAATATAGCGGGAGAACAAGTTGATTATGAACAATCAGACATTGCTAGAGAGAAATTAGAAGAAGTAACTGCTAACTATAATGTGGTACAAGAAGAAACTTTTATACCTTTAAGAGAAGAAGCTGAAGAAGAATTAGAAGAAATTATAGAAGAAGCTGAAGAAACAAGAGAAGAGCTAGAAGAAAAAGATTGAAGAATTAAATGAGAAATTGGAAGACAAGGTAGAGGAAATTTCTGATAAAGTAGAAGCAGAATTGGAAGTTAAAGATGTAGAAGTTCTTGAAGCCCAAAAAGAATTGGAGGCTGCAAGGTTTGAAGAAGAGCAAGCGCAAAAAGAATTAGAAGAAGCGCAAAGAGAAGTTCTTGAAGCCCAAAAAGAGTTAGAAGCGGCAGAAATTGAAGTTGAAGAGGCTAAAAAGAGTTAGAAGCAGCAAGAATAGAGGTAAAAAGAAGCTGAAGACGAACTTGAAGAAGCTGAATTGGCAGAGGAAGTTAAAACCTAAGACTACACTTTGACTCAATTGTTGCATTGTTTTCAACGAAAGAAGAAAATAAATAATAATTAGAATATGGCAAAAACTTTTTAGATTACTAAATTATTTTTAATCTAAAAGTTTTTTTATTTAATGATACGTAGTATCATTATTATAAAAATTTTTGAGAATAAAAAAATTTATAGAAATTGGCAAAAGATAAGAACTTTTTCTATAGAATAAGAAAGTATGAGTTTATATTTTAACATAAAATATTTAAAAAGATACTAAAACTGTAATGTAATTATTAAAGTTTAACCAAATCTAAGAGGAGAGAATTATGAAAATAACTAAATTAAGAACATTAATAATATAGTATTCCACAATATATACGTTATTATAATTTATGTAGTGAAATTAAAGAGATATAAGAAGAATAAGATATTTTTGATTAGAAGTTCAATAAGATTATGACAGCTACAGAATACGGAGAGAAATAAGTAAAAGAAATGTATTTTTAAGAGAAGTATACATGAAAACTAGCTTTTGAGGTGTTTATATTGTGCTAAAAAGGATTAAAAAAATATTGTTATAGTATTTTTAAGAAATGTATGTTTTAATGAGTTTTTGTTTTAGTTTATCAATTAATTTTATAAGTTAAATAATAAATCCTGTACATAAAACTTTTCATGTACAGGATTTACAGATTATATTTTCTAATTTTACAAGTTATAGATTTTTAATAATATTATCTCTAATTTTTCGAATTCAGCAGGCCTCGACTTTCTGTGGTGGCCATTTAACTTCTAGATTATCAAAAATTAGTATCTTTTGTCTTTATAACGTGGAACTATATGGAAGTGTAGATGGAAGACACTTTTGTCCAGCATATTCTTCGTTATTTTGGAAAATATTAACACCATCGCATCCATAAGCTTCTTTAACAGCGTTAGCAATCTTAGGTAAAACTCTACCAATGTTTGCAGCAGTTTCAGGATCACAATCAAAAATATTACGGCTATGTTTTTTAGGAATTACAAGTGTATGTCCCTTAGTTATTGGGAAAACATCTAGAAAGCTATATACATGTTCATCCTCATATATTTTATAACTTGGAATTTCACCATCGATAATTTTTTCAAAAATTGTTTTTTCCATCAGTAATCACTCCTTAGTCTAAGTTTTTAAGTGTTTCAATAAGTAAGTTTTTAAGGTTTACGCTTATTTTTTGAGCTGTTTTTAATACATGTTCATGGTCGTGTTTTTTCTCTTGAATACCAGTTGCCATGTTAGTAGCGCAGGCTAATACAGCAACAGGAAGCCCAGCGTGATTAGCTGCAATGACTTCAGGAACAGTTGACATACCAACTAAGTCACATCCCATAGTTTTAAACGCTTGTATTTCTGCACGTGTTTCAAAGTATGGACCTTGGAAGAATCCATAAACACCACGATGTAATTTGATATCTAGTTTTTCAGCAGATGATAAAAGATTATCTACTAAATATGGATTAAATGGAATAGTCATATCAACAAATCTCTCACCAAGGCGTGGATCGTTTTCTCCCATTAGAGGATTATTACTTACTAGAGAGATGAAATCATCTAGACAAACGATATCTCCTTCAGTAAAGTTAGTGTTAATAGCGCCACAAGCGTTAGTAATAAATAATCCTTTGGCACCTAAGAATTTTACAACATAAGTCATAAATGCAACTTCTTTCATTTTGTATCCTTCATAATAGTGAAGTCTACCATTTAGTACAAGGACATTTTTACCTGAAATTTTTCCGAAAGTAAGTTTATTTGCATGTCCTTTAACATGGTTTGAACGTTTATTTCCTGGGAAAAGAGGAATAGCCTCGTAACCAAGCTCTTGTTGTTCTTCAAGTTCTAATGTAATTCCACTTCCTAGGACAACTGCGTAATCAATTGGCTCATTGAAATACTTCTTAATATAATTCGCAGTTTCCACAATATTTTCATAATAAGTCATAAATAAATCCTCCTGAAAATGCTTTAATCAATTCAATTATATCATAAAAAATTAAGGAAATATATAAATTTAACACTTTTTTTATATATAGTTGTTAAAATATTTAATAATTTTAAGTTTTTATAACTTTTTTTATAACAATTTAGTAAAAATATTGAAATCGTTTGAAATTTATAGTTATTGTTTCATTAGTACATAAAAATAGGAGGTCATTATGAGAAAGTTACGTACTATTATTGCAATGTTACTTGCATTATCATTAATTGTAGTAGGATGTTCTTCTAAAAAAAATAAATCAGAATCAAATACTGAAGAAAAAAGTTCCTACAAAATAGGGGTTGTTACCGGTGAAGGTGGAGCTAAAGATAAAAGCTTTAACCAAGCAAACGTAGAAGCTATACAAGCATGGGCAAAGGCCAATGGAGCAAAAGATCCAGTTGTTGTTGAATCAAAAAACCAATCTGATTTGGCTGCAAACCTTCAAAATGCTTCAAAAGTTTCAGATATCATTTCTTTAGCAGGATATGAATTCGAAAAAGAATTACCAAAAGTTGCCGAACAATATAAAGATAAAAAATTCATGTATGTTGATACTTTTGTTGATGCACCAAATATAGCGTCACTTATCTTTAAAGAGCAAGAAGCAGGGTACCTAGCTGGTTATGCAGCTGCATTACAATCTAAAACTGGTAAAGTTGGATTTATCGGAGGAACTAAAATTCCACCTGTAGAAAGATTTGGAATTGGATTTGTTCAAGGTGCTAAAGCAGCTAAGAGTGATATTAAAATCATGTACAACTACAGTGGAACATTCTCAGATACAAATAAAGGTAAAACATTAGCAGCTACTATGTATGATTCAGGTGCAGATGTAATCTTTGTAGCGGCAGGTAATACAGGTAATGGTGTTATCTCAGAAGCAAAAGAACGTGGTAACCTTGATATGTCTAAAGACGGAGAAATTAAACACTGGGTTGTTGGTGTAGATAAAGACCAATACGAAGAAGGTATTTTCAAAGGAAAAGATAAAGATGGAAAAGAATACCAAAAATCTGTAATCTTAACATCAGCTGTTAAAAATATCGAAGTAGCAGTAACAAAAATCTTAAATGAAATCAAAGAAAATAAATTTGAAAAAGGTGAACATATCTTCGGTATTAAAGAAAATGGTGTAGGGCTACCAAAAGAAAATCCAAACCTAAGTGATGACAATAAAACTAAAATTGATAAAGCTATTGAAGAACTTAAATCAGGTAAGGTAGAAGTAGTAGGAACTGGTGATGAGCTAAAAGCAAAAGGATCAGTTACTAATTTAGAAGGTGAATTATAATAAAAATAAAGGTCTTGCTAAAGAAATTTAGTGAGACTTTTTTTATTAAATCAGGGTAATTATAAAAATACTATCAAAAAGTGTATTAATTTGAATGATAGTATAAATTATAGTTATGAAAAATGCTTTTAATTAAATGTATATATGTATATATAAGAATCTAAAAAGTGAACATTCTCCATAAAAGGAATAAAAAAATACGTTTTTAATTCGGTATAACACGAACAATAATAAAATGATTTTCTGAAAAAAATAAATAAAATATTGATATTTATATAATTATGTGGTATTATTTAGGTATAAACAATATACAAAAATAAATAAAGGAGATTATTTGTTTATGAAAAAGATATTTTCATTAATCGCTGTTATTTTATCAGCAGCACTTATCTTTGTAGGATGTTCTTCTAAAACTGAGAAAAAAGAAGATTCATCTTCAAAATCTGATTTAAAAATCGGAGTAGTTACTGACGAAGGTGGAGCAAAAGATAAAAGTTTCAACCAAAGTAACGTAGAAGCTGTTAAAGCTTGGGTAGATAAAAACGGTGGTAAAGCATTAAACCCAATCGAAACTAAAAACCAAAGTGATATCGCAGCTAACTTACAAAATGCAGCTAAAGCAGCTGATGTTATTTCATTAGCAGGATTCTATTTCGAAAAAGAATTACCAAAAGTTGCAGAATCATTTGCAGATAAAAAATTCATCTTCATCGATGGAACTGTAGATAACAAAAACGTTGAATCTATTACATTTGCTGAACACGAAGCAGGATACTTAGCTGGATATGCAGCAGCTTTACAATCAAAAACTGGTAAAGTTGGATTTATCGGTGGAGCTAAAATCCCTGCAGTAGTTAAATTTGGTGTAGGATTTGTTCAAGGAGCTAAAGCTGCTAACAAAGATATCAAAATTGTATATAACTACAGTGGATCATTCAACGACACTAACAAAGGTAAAACTTTAGCGGCAACTAGTACTGACGCTGGGGCAGACGTAATCTTTGTAGCAGCTGGTGGAACTGGAAGTGGTTCAATCAAAGAAGCACAAGAAAGAGCTACTAAAGATCTTAAAGAAAGCGGAGAAATCAAACACTGGATCGTTGGTGTAGATAAAGACCAATATTCTGAAGGTGTATTCAAAGCTAAAGATAAAGATGGAAAAGATGTAGAAAAATCTGTAATCTTAACATCTGCTGTTAAACGTATCGATGTAGCGGTAACTCAAGCTATTAGATGCTATCAAAAGCTGGTAAATTTGAAGGTGGAACAGCTAAAGTATTTACTATCAAAGAAGATGGTGTGGGATTACCTCAGAAAATCCAAACTTAACTGATGAAATTAAATCTAAAAATTAAAGAAGTTGTAGAAGCACCAAAAAGGTGGAAAATCAACAGTAGCTGCTGAAGCAGATAAAGTAGCAGATAAAGCAAAATATCGATGGTGAACTATAGTTTTTAAAATTATTGTTTAAAGAAAAGTCTAGTATTTTTTACTAGACTTTTTGTTAATATAAATAGGGTTAGGATTAAATTTCTGTAAACGTAATTATTATTTTTTTAACAATGTAAACAATTAAATTTTTCAACTTAATTAAGTTTTTAAATTTATGAAAAATAGATATGAAACTGCAAATGATATTACACAGTTTTTAGCTTTAAAGGGCTATATTACTTGGATATAAAAATAATATAAAATTAATTAACAGAATCACATTAAAATGCTATACTAGAATTCAAAAATATATTATAATAGATAAGTAACAATATACAAAAGAGAGGTAAATATATGTACGCTATAGAAATGCTAAACATAACTAAAAAGTTTGGTGACTTCTACGCAAATAAAGACATTACTATTCAGGTGAAAAAGAACGAAGTTCATGCATTGCTTGGTGAAAATGGTGCTGGTAAATCTACGTTGATGTCCGTTCTTTTTGGTATGTACCATCAAGAAGAGGGTGTCATTAAATTAGATGGGAAAGAAGTTGACATTAAAGATCCTAAACATGCTAATCAGCTTGGGATCGGTATGGTTCACCAACACTTTAAATTAATTAAAAACTTCACTGTTGCTGAGAATATCATCTTAGGAATGGAAGAAGTAAAAGGCGGAAAAATCGATTTAGATTCTGCTGCTAAAAAAATTACAGAACTATCTAAAAAATATGGATTAGAAGTAGACCCGAAAGCCTTAGTAGGTGATATTACAGTTGGGATGCAACAAAGGGTAGAAATTCTAAAAATGTTATATAGAGATGCTAATATTCTTATCTTTGACGAACCTACAGCGGTTTTAACTCCTGCTGAAATTAAAGAGTTTTTAGCAATTCTTAAGAATCTTCAAGCAGAAGGGAAAACTATCTTATTAATCACTCATAAACTTAACGAGATTATGGCAGTAGCTGATCGTTGTAGTATTATTCGTCGTGGTGAATACTTCGGAACTGTAGAAGTAGCAGACACAACAAAAGAAAAACTTGCTAGTCTTATGATTGGTAAAGATCTAGAAATTATTAAATATGAACGTTCTAGAGAAGGTAAGAAAAAAATATTAGAAGTATCTGGTCTTTATGCAGATACTGAAGAGAAAAAAGATATACTTTCTGACTTCAACTTAGATGTTCGTGAAAGAGAAATCCTTGGTATTGCTGGGGTTGATGGTAACGGTCAACAACAATTTGTTGAAGTACTAAATGCTCTATTAAAAGAAACTAAAGGAAAAATTGTCTTTGATGGAAAAGACCTTGCTGGAGTTCCAACAGCAAAACGTAAAGAATTAGGTCTTGAAATTATTGCAGAAGACAGACACAAAGATGGATTAGTTCTTGATTTCAGTGTTGAAGAAAACTCAGTATTAGAAAACTACTATACAGAGAAATTTTCTTCACGTGGATTCTTGAAAAAACCAGCAATCTCTAAATTTGCTAAAGAGCTTTGTGAAAAATATGATGTGCGTAAAGCTGGTGACGAAAAAATTGCTGCTCGTAGTATGAGTGGTGGTAACCAACAAAAACTTATTATCGGACGTGCATTAGAATTAGATCCAAAATTATTAGTATCAACACAACCTACACGTGGACTTGATGTTGGTGCGATAAATGGTATTCATAAAATGTTAATCAATTACCGTGATAAAGGTAATGGAGTATTATTAATCTCATACGATTTAGATGAAATTCTAACATTATCTGACAGAATAGCTGTTATTCACAATGGTAATATAATTGATGTCGTAGATAATGATGAAAATGTAACTAAAGAACAACTAGGTCTTCTAATGGCCGGGGTTAAGAAGTAGAGAGGAGAGCGTATGTTAAAAAAAGTTTTAACTAATGCGGTGCTACCAATATTAGCTTCGTTTATTATAGGAGCAATTCTTATTTCGGCAATTGGAGCGTCGCCAGAAGATGTTTTAAGTGTTATTGGAGACATTTTTTCTGATTCAAACAGTATAGCAGAAATTTTTGTATCGACAATTCCACTTATTTGTACAGGTTTATCAGTAGCCTTTGCATTTAGAACAGGGTTATTCAACATTGGTGCAGAAGGACAATTTATTATGGGTGGTCTTTTTGCAGGTCTTGTTGCTATCAAAATGGAAGGGATGAATTTTTACTTAGTATTAATTTGTTCTATCCTAGCAGGTATTATTGTAGGTGGTATTTGGGCTGGTATCGCTGGTTATTTAAAAGCTAAATTTAATATCAGTGAAGTAGTTGTAACAATTATGTTAAACTATACAGCATTATACTTCGTACAATTCGCTGTTCCTAAATTTATTAAAGGAACAAATGATATTATTTCTAAACCAATCGTTGCAGAAGATGGTACAGGATATTTACAAAATAGTCTTATCGAAGGAATCTTTAGTAACCACCGTTTAGGTACAGATTTATTCTTTGCAATTTTTGGAGTAATTATTTTCTATATCGTTATGGAAAAAACAGTATTTGGTTACGAACTACGTTCTGTAGGTTATAACGCAAATGCATCTAAATTCGTTGGTATGAAAGTTAATAGAAATACAATCTTATCTATGGCTATTTCTGGTGCATTTGCTGGTCTAGGTGGAGCTCTTTACAACATGGGGCCGGTTGGACAAGTAGTAGCAGGTTCTACATTCCAAGGATATGGATACATGGGTATCGCCGTAGCACTTATTGGTGCTAATACAGCTCTAGGTTCATTACTAGGAGCATTACTATTTGGATTCTTAGGTGTATTAACACCTCAATTATCATTTGTTGGTATTCCAAAAGATATCGCAAATATTTTAATCGGATTAATCGTTCTATTTGTAGCTGCTAAATCAATCTTTGATTTCAAATTCTCTAAAAAAGCAGCAAGCAGTAAAAAGAAAGGAGATAAATAGATGGATACAATATTATCACTATTAGACTCAATGTTGCAATATACAGTACCTATACTTATCGCAGCAATAGGTGGTTTCTATTCTGAAAAGAGTGGGGTTGTAAATATTGCGCTTGATGGTTTCGTAATTTTCGGTTCATTTGTTGCTTCTTTCATAGCTCTTAGTGCATTTGATGGAGCACCTACATTTGGTCAATTAGTACTTTGCTTATTAGCGGCAACAGCGTGTGGAGGACTTCTTTCATTAATTCACGCTTTTATCAGTATTAACTTAAAAGCTGACCAAGTAATCTCAGGTACAGCGATTAACTTAATTACACCAGCTATCGCATTATTCTTAGTAAACCACTTTAACGGAACTTATGAATTATTATTAGCTAGTGGATTCCCAAGATATACAATACTTGGTAATTTCACAGTTTATCCAACGATCATTATAGCTATTATCCTAGTTTGTGTTACTTACTACGTTATCTATAAACGTCCATTTGGATTAAGATTACGTTCTGTAGGGGAAAACCCACAAGCAAGTGATTCATTAGGATTAAATGTATTTAAATATCGTTACATTGGGGTATTTATCTCAGGATGTTTAGCAGGATTAGCAGGAGCAATCATCGCTACTACATTCAGCCAAGGGTTCAACGCAGCAATCACAGTGTACGGATTCGGATACTTAGCATTAGCAGCACTTATCTTTGGTAAATATAACCCAATTACAATTACTTTAGCATCACTGTTCTTCGGTGGAACAAAAGTATTTGCTGAAAAAGTATCTATTTTAGCACCAGATCTACCAATTCCGGTATCATTCTGGAATATGTTCCCATTCGTAGCAACAATTATTGCGCTTATCGTATTTTCTAAGAAAACTTCTACACCAGAAGCTCTTGGAGTACCATACGATAAAGGTATGAGATAATAAAAATATTGGGAAAATAGACTCTAAAACTTGAGGTTTAGAGTCTATTTTATGTCTAAATATGGTATAATAAAAATAACTAGCATAAAGGAGGCAGGAAATATGGATATATATAACATCATCACAATAATACTAACATTAACTATAATATTTTCATATTATCCTAAAGAAGCTATGAAAGCACAAAAATTTCTTTATTAAATATGGGTATTTTAATCACAATATTATTTTTATTAATATTTATAATAAAAGGATATAGCCCTATCGTAGTAATGCAAAATTATGAATTAATATCTCCAATATTATTATTTGGTATTTTAAATCTTATTTTTAATAGCTAAATATAAATTAAAATTTAAAAAGACGACATTAGTCTGATATGTACCCCTTTCATTGGTTTGTCCAGTAAAAGGGGTACATATCAAAAACTAGAGGTTTGGAGCCTATTTTTATGTCTAAATATGGTATAATAAAAGGAACTAGCATAACGGAGGTTGGAAATATGAGTAAAAACTATTAGCATTACTTGCGGCAGGAGCCTTAGTAATCACAGGGTGTGCATCAAAAAGAAAATACACAAAATAAAGAGGACAATAAAAAGAAGAACATACTAACGAATCTTCAGAAGATAAAGTTGATAAAAATCAAGAGTTAAGCACAATCTCACGATTTTCGCAGCAGCAGAAAAAAATTAGCGAATGTTGTGGCAATATCGGGGGACGATTTATCTAGGTTATCAACTCAAACAAATTTGCTTCACTGGATAACTCAGTCAAAATAAAAACAACTGTACCAGGAGGAGAGGAGTTATATGCAGTAGCTAGTACAGACTATTTAGATAGTGTTAATGAGATTTCTTCGAAAAACTTATTCTATGGAAGAAGCTATCAACCTTTAAAAGGTCCAAACTTTTAATGAATATGACATTGTTTCAGAAAAATCTACCTTAGTACCAAGAGAAGATGAGGTTTATTACTATAAGGAAGATAAAGTTATAGTATTTACTACAAAAAAATTATGGGTAATAATTTTTCACAAGAAGTTGAATCTGCAAGACAAATGGGTAGTTGAAGGTGATAAGATTAAAAATCAATGTTGTAGACAAAATGACAAAAACAAAAAAATTTCAACAATTACATTAAAAATTAATAACAAACAGTATGCTGGTGGAAATGCGAAATCTAAGTACTATGTAGAAAGCATTAAAAATAATTAATAGTATAGCAAAAGACAGGAGAATTTCGCCTGTCTTTTTTTAATTTGTTAATTCTAATAAATTATAAATCTAATACTTTTTCGTACTTGCTTATATTAAGTTGTTTTTCTATAAAAAAATACCAAGTTTTTTATGATTTCACTCAGTTCTTCCTTATCTTGAATAGCTGTTCGATAAACACTTCTATCACCTTTTACTTCAAGAGTATAACCATTAATTTCAGTTGTTTTATCTTTATCGAGCAAAAGAAACTAGATTTTTTATAAATCGTAGGATGTTGAATAAAACTGCTGTCTTTTCCATTGAGATCAAACCATAGTGATAGATACGCTGTTTTTCTCTATGGACTACCTAGGGAATTAATAGAATTTTTTTACTTTATTCTAAGTACACGGAGTAATATTGGTACTCTCTGTTTTTATATTCTAAAAATTTCTATATCAAAACCTATAATATCTTTAATATTATTAAAGTCATAAATACCGATATTATACTCATCAAAGATAAACCCAATGCATCATCTTCGCCATTATAAGGAAATGAGCATATAGCTTCATGTTTTCCTAAAGTATAATCAGTTAGACAATCCTCAATATCTTCTGATGAAAAAGCAATTTCATTAGGTAATGCATATTCACCGTTCATAGGAGGAAAAATGTTCGAACATTGATTTAGCCCTAAGCAGTTATTACCGGAGAACATTCCTAAAGTGAATTATAGTCCTTGTCCTCTTTGTATCGAGAAAAATTCTTCTAGATGATTTAGGACATCTAGAGCAGTTTTTAATTTCTTCTCTTCTTTCAATAATAAATAAATATAAACTACTCCTTGTTATTGCTTTTACCATCATATGCAAATAGTATTATAACGCTATTTACTAGTATTTTTATAGACTGATTAGATTTTTTTCCTTATTAAATTACTATTATAAGATTTTTATGTGATGGGATAACTAGTATTAGAAACGTACAAGATAATGTAAGAAAATTATAGTTGTATTTATCGATAATAATTTTTTTAAATATTTTTCAAGTGTTAAAATTTATTTGCTATTGGACTATGTTAATTAAGATTGATATATTAATGATAAAGAGCATATTTTTTTGACAAAATGGAGATGTTTATTATATAATATTAAAGCAATTATTATGCTAAAAATTAGGAGGAAAAAAAGTATATTATGAATAAATTGCAAAAACATTAACTGTTGCGCTAACAGCTTTAGCTTTAACAGTAACATCACAAGCACCGTTTGCAGCAGCAGCGGATGTAAATAATGGAAAAGCAACTTCTAATCAAAAAGCTAGCGGAGATGAGCTTGTTGATCCAATAACTTTAGTTGTTAGTTACACTGTAGAAACAAGTGCTGGGGTAGAAATATCTCCAAAACAAAGAATAAAAGTACCACGTCCAGATTTAAGTACACCGCTTAGTTATTTTTAAAGATTATTTACCAGAAGTAAAAAGAAATTATCTATAATGGTAAAACTTATCAATTAATTAAAGAAGAGGGTATTTCTATTCAAGCATCTATACATCCAATGGAAGCATATATGAGATACTACTATGCTGAGAAAAACCAGTAGTAAAATCAGAAAGACCATTACGTGTACCAGCTGGAAACAATGGTGCAAAAACTCATGTTCCAGTTGCTAAAAAAACAACAACCAAAAACAAGAGGTTAAAAATACAGACTTCCAGCAGGAAATAACGGAGTAAAAACTCGTAAACCAGTTGTTAAAAAAACAACAACCACAACAACCACAACAACCAGAAGTAATCAAAGATGTAGATTACCTATAAAAATAAAAATCCTGCTCTATTAAGAGTGGGATTTTTTGTATTAATAATATTTGAAATATATATAATTAATTTTTAATCTCCAAAAAGCTATCTGATGATGAATAGTAAACAAAAAAATATTAGCTTCGTTATTAAAATCATATTGATTTTTTTAAAGGAGGAAGATTATTATTTATAGATATAAAAATAATCATTAGTGTTGAAAAATATAATAGATGTATAGTTGATTAGTTTATTATTTGTTTTTATATTTGCAGTTTAGTATTCCTGTTGCCAAGATATAAATACCGGCTAATGCTACTCCTAGTAAAGTGTAATTATATAATAGATAGCTTAATGGTGCAGTGAGAATAAAAGTAGAAATCATACTTGTTTTTAGCTATTAATATTTTTCTTCATAAACTGTTGTCTCCTTCATATTATTTTTTTGATTTCATAATATATCTCAACAATAGATAATTTAGCATATTCTATCAAATAAATCGACTAAAAAAAATATAATAAAGTTTCGAAATATTGATAAAATATTTTTAGTAAGGAAAAAAAGCTGTAATACAATGAAAATAAAGACATTATTGCAATGGTTTTTCGGGTAATAATAAAATTATATTGTAAATTTAAGTTATATATATCATGCTTTGATAATTACTAAATTTATGGAAAATCTAGAGAACTTTATAATTGTTTATTACACCGGTAATAATTTTTGAGAAGTTTGTTGGTGTAGCTTAGGATATGGATGCGAACTATATTTTTTTATGGTAGGTGATTTATAAATATGGTATAATTAATTGCATAAGTAACTAATTAAGAAAGGTATATATTATGTTTTCTGCAAAAAAATTGTCAAATTAAATTATACAATGATGATATAGTCAATTATGTTTCATTTGGTTATGGAAAAAGAATTTATTATTAATACCAGGTTTGGATACTGAGTGAATAAAAAGGAAAAAGCATTACAACCTGCTTTTTCTATAGAAATTTTTTTGAGAGAATATAAAGTTTTTTTATATTTGATCATAAAGAACATATCAATGAGAATTATGAGATAAGTGATATGGTGGAAGAAATTGCTTATTGTATAAAAAGTTGAATATAGATAAAGTAGATGTTGTAGGGGTATCTCAAGGGGGGATGATTGCACAACTATTAGCTATAAATTACCCTGATATTGTTGACAAACTAGTATTAGTGGCAACTACATCAAGAAATAATCCTACAACAAACAAGGTCATAGATAGATGGATTGTTCTAGCTGAAAATGGTAAGTTACAAGAACTGCAAAAAAATATGATTGAAACGGTTTATTCAAAAGGCTATATAGCAAAAAAATAAGTGGTTATCTATATTAGTACAAATTCTATTTAAGCTAAAAATTAGATCAGCTTGATAGATTTATTGTTTTAGCTAGATCGTGCTTAAAATTTGATGTTTTTTTGATAAATTAGATAAAAATCCAAGCTAAAACTCTGGTCATAGGTGCTGCATTAGATCAAGTTATCCCAGTAGGATTTTCTAATGAACTTGCTAAAAAAATCAATTATCAGAAACTTATTTTTGAAAAAAATCTGGTCATGCAGTCCATCAAGAAGTTTCTGATTTTAATAGAACAGTTTTAAATTTTTTTGAAAAGTAGTAACTAAGAAATTAATATATATATATAATTGAAAAAAATAAAATGAATTGCAGAAACATAATATGAGAACTTTGTCTAGATTCTACCATCAGAAGGGCGGCCAAATTCACACCACTATTCATGTACGATTGTCCCCTCTATTAGTCTATATCACTATCTTCATGATTACATCTAGAAGTTAGCGTAAGATTGTACAAATGTAAAAATAATGATACAATAGGTTTTTTTAGAATAGAAATACATAAAAAGAAAGGAGATAATATGAAGTCTGAAAGTTATTTTGACGGAGGAATCCTAGGTTATATGGGATACTCTATCTTAGCAGTCTTAATTAGCGGGCTTACCTTGGGGCTCGCAACACCTTGGGCAGTTTGCATGATGCAAAAATTGGAAAACCAAACATACAGTAGTGGATGGTCAACGTCTATACTTTGACGGGACTGGAGCACAACTGTTCGGTAACTGGATCAAGTGGTTTCTTCTAACGATCATCACGCTTGGAATCTATGGATTCTGGTTAGCTATCAAAATGGAGCAATGGATTGTAAAACATACTCATCACGTTTAATTATTAAAATGCATCTTCTTTTATAGGAGATGCATTTTTGTTAATGGCTTAGCCAGCTGAGGAAGCAAAGCCTCGAAACAAAAACCACCTGCTATGCGGGTGAGAGATAAAAAGTTAAACAATTGAAAAATCATCCTTTCTTGATAAAATAAGAGTAGTTCAAGCTCTAAAAATAAAGAAAGGATGATTATATAATGGCCAATAAACATAATAGTTTATCGCATACAAAGTGGTTGTGTAAATATAAAGGAGTAGAAATAATAGAAGGACACATAATGCCTGATCATATACATTTGTTGCTGTCAATCCCACCAAAATATAGTGTTTCAAGTATAATGGGATACTTGAAAGGAAAAAGTTCATTGATGATATTTGATATGCATTCAAACTTGAAATACAAGTATGGGAATAGAAAGTTTTTGGGCAGAAGGATATTATGTGAGTACAGTAGGATTGAATGAAAGTACGATAAGGAAATACATCAGGAACAAGAGTCGCATGATATTGCAATGGATAAGTTGACAACAAAAGAATATACAAATCCATTCGGGAATAAGAAAAATAAATAGACCCGTTTAACGGGTAGCGGGCGTCAAAAATGCAATAGGGGCTTGAACGAATGTGAAAGCCAGCGCCTTGAGGTGCGTGTTAGTAACAAAGGGTTATACCCACAGAGAAAACAGGGGTAGTCATTATTTTTTAAAAATAATTATTGTTGAGTATATTATTCTTTATTATCTTTTTATAGTATCTTCACTAGTTTCATCTTTTGGCTTTATTTTTGCTGAATAGTAAACCTAGCATTAGACCTAAGAATGGTCCAATAGCGACCCCGACTTTAATATCTCCTATTATATTTCCAATCATAAGATCTGCAATTAGTCCGAATATTAATGCAAAAGCTGCAAAGTTAGTAGTTTGTTTTTCATTGTCTCACTCCTTCGTAAATTTTTATTTAATATAATTTAGATTGTTTTTATAAAAATGTGATAAAAGCTTCATTTATGGTTGTAAATTGGTTGCAACTACAAGAAAAACCCTTAAAGATTAAGGGTTTTTATATATTTCACTATGTTAGCAGTTAGAACTAATAATCTTTTCCTCGCGTTGCTCGTTAAGATTAAAAGTTCTTGTTGTATACGCTGTATCTAAGAATTATGTCATCGTTATACTCCTAATAATTCTAAGCTATACCGCATTATTCCCACTCAACAAATTTGAAATAGTTGGGGAAGCCCATTGTTATAGTGTTTTTATTTGTTTAATTTAGTGTTGGAGACGATTTTGGAGACAATCGAAAGATTGATTTCCCAAAAAGTCTATTTTTTTGTCTCTTTTGGATGTTTGAATTTAATCAAACCTGCCATATTATTAGCTATTTCCTTATCTAGTCCACTCCAAAGGTGAGCATAATGCTTTTAATGTTATTTCTGGACTAGAGTGACCAAGTCTTTTGGATACTATAAGAACAGAAGCATTCACTTCATTAATCAAATATGAAGCGTGAGAATGTCTTAATCCTTTAGCTTGTATTGCAGGAACATTGGCTAATTTTTATGTACCTTTTTATTATTCTAGAAATTGTAGATTTAATCATAGGATTTCCATCATAGCTTAATACGAAATTTATTTTTACCAAATTCAGCTTGTCTTTTTCCAAGCCTTTTAATATTTTTACAGTATCCGTATCTAGTGATATTGTTCTTAAACCTGCATCCGTTTTTTGTGTGAGTTTGACGATACCATTCCTTCTTGTTTTTTTAGCAATGAGCATATGATGTACCCTAAGTTCTTTTTTTAGTAAAAGTCTATGTCGTTCCACCATAAAGCGGTACCTTCATTCACCCTTAAACCAGTAGTATAGTATAAATATAGAAGAGTAAAAACATAAATGTTCATAGAAATCTTCTATAAAAATATTACCAAGCACTTTTTCAAAATCTTCTTTAGTCCAATATTGAACAGTAATCTTTCCTTTTGGTATAGCTTTAACTTTTAGTGAAATATTATTTTTCTAAGAATTGCATGTTAACAGCGAAACTTAGAGTTTTTCTAAAAAGTTCCAAAAGTCATAGAAGCATACGCCTGCAGAAATTACCACCTTTATTTGATAATAGCCAAGTTCTAAAAATTCTGTACATCCCTTAATGATATATCTTTTAACTTTTTACCAAATCTTTTTATGAGCATATTTAAGGCTGGAGTTCTAGTAGAATAAGTTTGTTTACTTACCTCTGATTCATAATAGGGTAAATATAGTTTGTATTCATAAACTGCTCGTATGTCATATCATAGTTGGAATATCCGTTAGATTGCAGATATTCATTTTTCACACGAATAGCCCTCAATATATGCCTCTCTGGGCGTATTAAATGGTTTTTCCATTTAAATTTTTTCTAGCTTTCTTTTTATTCTTTTTCCGGTTATATTATCAGTTCCTAAGCTAACTTCATAATAAATTTTTTTCCATTATTATCTATATAAACGTCTTGAAAATTTGTTTTTTTGCCATAAGTTACCTCTCTTTATCTAGTAACTTAAAACCAAGAATTTCCTCAACAACAAATATAGGAACATTGCCTAATCTCTTATTGTTATATATAGAATACCCTGATTTTACCATTTTTATCTTAGCTTGTCTAATGATAGTCTTAGCAGTAGCTTCAGGAAAGTGCAATTCATTAACTAAGTATTTGTAATTTATTGTTTTATTATTCATATTAAATTCTCCTTGCTATTCTTTTATAAATCTGGTATAATAGCAATAAGTAGTATAATTGCTATTTATTTTCTAGATTATCTTGTTTACTTTGACCGGTAGGAAGATAATCTTTTGTTTTGTTATTGTACATATGTCTTCTAGAGTCTAAGTATTTAGAAAAAGTAAGTTTTATCAGCAACAATATTAAGCAAAAGTATTATTAGTATTCTTCATATAGTTAACTAAATCTTTAAATTCTTTAAAATCTTGTTCTTCAATTATATTGATAATATCTGCGATAACCCTATCTGAATCTTGTTCAGTTAAAAAAATTTGTCTATTTTAAATCCTGCTCCATATTCAATCTTCTCTGTATCATATAGCGTCTTTTCTGGATTTGATGCGTGAGTAAAGTAGTTTAACATTCCTGTAGGAGAATGAATCATTTCAATGTGAGATGGAGTGTTTAATTTTTCGCTTAATAGATTTGAAACTTGTGAATAACTTTTTAAACTCTCGAAAAATAATGCCCCATGCTTATGTGGTTTATTTAATTTACCAGTAGATTTATTAATATCCTTATCATGCCAAGGACTAAGAATAAATGGAATCATCATTTCTTCTAGTACTTCTAAATAATTAATTGGACAACTGTCTTTATATAGTATGAATGCCCATTTATTTGAACGTTGTTCTTTTTTGCCATATAGTTTTTATTCCTTTCATTTTGATTATTGATTATTGACATGTTGGGGGTCGTAGTAACTCCCAACATATCATTCTATATGATGTGAGGCTACTGGTTCTTGCGTTTGCAAGCCATAGCCTCACAATATTGTTAACGTTTATTACCCTCATATACATATATTTTTATTTCTTTGTATATTAGAAAAGTAATAATCCGGATTAAGGTAAGTAACTTCATCTATTAACTGCTCTTCCATATCTTTTTAATATTTTCTGTGATTGCTGTTTACTCGGTATCTTAAATAGTATTATTATTTTGTTAATTTTTGTCAACAATGCAATGTTTGATATTTTTGTTGAAGTTCTCACTACTTGATTTACTTTAGTGGTCTTACTATTATTAGAAAAGTTAGTATTTACATATGATTCATCTTGTTTAAGGAATTTTCTAATTTTAATAGTTTGAATTACTGATTTTACTAAATTAGATATGCTATCATATTTTATACGCTTATATACTTCTATTATTATCAATAGAATGATTATAATTAAAATAGTGCCACCTATTATTAATAGAGTATTTGTAAAATAAGAGACATAATTAATTAAGTTATTTGCCTTATTTGAATTAGACAAACTAGCTAATGGTGTTTTTTTAAAGCTAATGCTATAGTTATTATTAATAAACTAATAAGTAACATAATCATTAGTTTATTAAAATTCTTTAGAAAGAAATTTATTTTTCATAAAACTATACCTCCGAATTATATGTGGGACACAACAATGGTAAAACTTGATAAGGTTGCTCATTATCAATTACTTGTATTAATCCTGTACCTTTACCGATAGGTATAACAATACCTTCAGGGTCCAAGTCGGGAAATAGAAATTGTGTTGTCTTCTTTATTTATATTACCAATTTGGATAAGTACGTTTAATTGTTCACGTACAGAGACTGGAATAGACTGATAATCAAATCTTTGGCTTACTAAAAGTAAATGCACTCGTGTCGCTCTACCCAGTAAAGATATTTGTGATAGCAATGCAAATAGTGACTCTTTGATTGCTTTGTTAACGCCTTCTGACAACGCTCAGACTTCGTCTATAACTATAGTCAAGTGTTTAAATTCGTGATTAGGATTATTAAATAAAAATCTTTTTGACGTTCATAAATTTTATTTAAAGACCAACTGAACTTTTCATTTATTTGAGCTACAAAATCTGACTTAGAGCGATTAGCTTCAGGGTGGATTACAGCAATATTATAATTTTTGCCCACCTACTAGGTGAATCAAATTTTTGGGTCTACTATCATTAAATCTGAAATATTTTTTTAACATGCTCAATAAGTAAATTAACATATAGCTTTTCCCTCGAGCCTGAATTACCTGCAATAGCGATACTAGTTACTTTATTGTAGTTAATTTTTAAGATTTTTCATAATTGGAATAATATTTCCATTAATAGTAGAAGAAAAAGTATTTAAGTCTGCTATCATTAACCTTTCTGATATACCCTTTTTCCACGGAAAAATAAAGCACGTTTTGTGTGAATATCATTTGTGTTAAGTGGTACAAAGTAAGCAGAGTTTTTGTTTCAATAACGTAAAATCAGGGAATAATGCTGAGTTAGCTATTAAGAAAATCTTCTGATAAAAGTTATCATCTATTATATATCCTGCTGGAAGGCGAGGAATGAAGTAAAATCCTTCATCACTCACTTTACAGTCAAAGCTATTTGTATAGCTTGTTTCGCCTTTGAATTATTGAACTTAATGCCATATTCAAACTTTGTAATAAATATTGATTAATTTTTTCTGTCTTTTTCTTGTGTTAAAATTGTCATTATTTAATCTCCTTAACATTTATAGCTTTTAAAATATACTTTATATTTTTATTTCGCATGCCATTAAATCTTCAAATTCAATAACAGATAAATATTTAGGTAATTTTATATCTGTATCAAACTTAACAACAAATGGTTCTACCCCTTCTTGCGTGAACTAGCTTTTATATGCAACTATTTCACCTGTAGGCTTACCGTCTACGAAATTTTTGTTGTGGTTCTAATTCTGTGCTTAAGATGCGCACGGGTTTATTCTCTTTTATATAGTGACTCGCAGTTTCTTTTGAGTATCCATTTTTTATATGTTGCTTTCATAATTAAAATCCTCCAATTTTTATTATTAAATTTTAATATTTTTATATTTTAATATTATCCTTTTTTAAAAAGTATGACTTTTTATATATTATTTAATTGTCAATGTACGTGAGTGCTATGAGGAAAGCACTATGGGAACCTCCTTGACTCTATTATCGCACAAGCTGATTTCATGTATAACAAGACGGACAAAAATCCATTTATTAATTTAAAGGAATGTACTATAATGATTAATAGATAATAATTGAATTTGGAGGGCAAGATATATAATGAAAGTAACTGAAATAATATATAGTTTAAAAAGAGAATAAGTTGTATACTTTACCTGAAGTTCTGCAAGAGTTTACCAGCAAGAGAAATAAGACTAAAAAAATGATATTTTAGGTTATACATTACATGATTTACAAAATATAATTGAAGATGAAATCTCAAATAAAATGGAATCCTTTGACTGTTCTAAAAACATATCTTTTTTATTAGATAAGTATTCAATTTTTGGCTTTTTTCGAAAAATATGTGGAAAAAAATAGAGCTTTTTGACAATCGTACAGAAATTGATGAAAAAGAATTAAGTAGCTTAGTTAAAAATATGAGGGAACTAAAGCGTTTTTGGATAGTAAGAGTAGTGGTAAATGTATAGGTTTAGATGAAGAGGATATTGTAGATTTAATAGATATTATATTTTTCAAAAACAAAGAATATATATATACTATTACAGGAGGGAGACCATGTGTAACTGAAAAAAATTAAAAAGGTGTGGCAAGAAGTATAGATAACAATGGAAAATATATTATTATAAAAGATGATAATTCTATTAATCAGCTATTTTTCAATGATAGAAAATATAGTTACAGTATGGCGAGAGCGTTATTATAGCATATCTGACGTAATAGATAGATTAAAAATATCCTGCCCTACTTGATAACTATTATATTAATAGTCCATATGTATATTATAAAGATGATAACTGGATAAAGTATGATATTAGTTATATACAACGCCTTATAAAGAAAGATTATGAAGGGAAAAAAACGAGTTTCCTAAAGTAAGGGATTAGCGAATATATGGATCAGATGGGAATTATAAAGACAGATTCGGGGTACATGATTTAGGGGAAAAGTATATACCAAGACCAGAAGGAATAGATAGTATTAATTCAGGAACCTTGATGTATTATATGAATACAGCATATTGTAAATCACTAATTTATGAATTAGAGAGACGAGCATTAAAAACAAAGTTATCAAATTACGGAAAAATGAAATTAAAAATACAATTGTTAGATTCCTTAAAAGATAATATGTTGCACGAAAAAGATAGAGGAAATATTACAAGAAATATGGGATAATTACTATAATTCTCTTAAGTGTATAATATCGGATAATTTTAATAAAATAAATATGTATTTGTATAATATAGATATAATAGAAGATTTAGAGAAGTACTGTTATACGGGTCTCAGATACTAATTTATGTTGGTGTGAATTCAAACAACATATAGATAGTCTAGCTAAACTCGACTATAAAGAAGAAAAATTTACCACAATAAGTAAAAAAATATAGATGAGATATTAAAATCAAAGTATATGGATAAAAAGATAAAATTAATATAATAGCTAAAAATATATAATAAACAGATTAAATCTAGTGAGAGTATACAAAAATAGAGAGAAATTCTATACTGTTCAAGGAGTGTAGTAAAATTTATGAATCGATTATACAATCAAAAATCGCATTCATAGAACAAATTCTGTATAATTTACATAAAAATGGGAGAAGACAGAATAGACTACAAAAAGAAGGGGATTGAGGCGTTCAAATAGAAAGTGTCGACTGAAAGAAAATAAAGATATTGTTAAGTTATATGAACAGGTTCATATTAAACTTAGGGAAATTGAATATTAATTTTTTTAGCTTTTCGATTAAGAATAAATATAAATTAAAACTAACAATAATTTCATTAATATTAGGTTATAATATATTAATAAAAAGCACTATTCTAAGTTTAGAAAAAGTGCTTTTTCATTTTAAATAATTATCAAAGTTTTTCAATTATAATAATCGAGAATAGATTTTTATAGAAAGTATTTCCTATGGTATTATATACTTTTTTTATTAATTATAGCTCGTGAATTCGTCTTTTATTTAATAATGTTCTTTTTTAAATTAGAAAGCGTAGATTAAATAAAAGACTAGTATTAGTCATTGTAACTGCGTAAATAACTGAGTACTTTTTCTATATTTTTCTTTTTCTAATTTTCTCATAAATTGTCTCATATATTCCCAATGTGGGCTTCATCATTTTTTTAATAGGGAGATGTAAAATTTCATTTTCTAATCTGTTCTGATTTCTTTTTGTATCCAAAAATTATATTTTCCTCTTACTCTATCTGCTATGGTAGTTAAAAACGTTCCTACGTATAAATCTAAATTCTCATTGTAACCAACGGAAATATCTTGAGTAGCAATGAAGTCCTCCCTTTTATATACTGCATACCCCATAGACCCTTCTCCATTTCTAATAAATGCTATACAGTTTTCCTTTATACCTCATATTTTTCATTATCTTTAACAAATTCCAAAACACCATTATTTCTATTAGTAGCACCTAAGTAATTGATACCATCTTTATCTTTTTTCAAGATTTGAAAGTCCTTTCGATATTTTTTCTAAATTTAAAAAAATATCTTTTAATTTAAACTCTTTCCATTCAACTTCTAAGTCAAGTAATTCAAAAACCCTAATTTCTTAAGTTTGTTTTCGTAGTAAGTAATAACCTTCTGACTTTGCTTTTTTTCATCTCTTGTTTAATATAATCTTCCATAAATTGCCAGTAAGGATTATTATTAGAATCAATAGGGAGTATTATTTTTATTTCGTAATACTCTCTTTAATCCAACAGGATACCCATATCCATATCCTTTATCCATTAAATAATTATTTATAATGGAACAAAGGTACATTGCTATACTTTTTATTTAAATACTTATCATTTCTCAATATTAGTATATTTTGACTGCAAGTAAAATCATACTGTTGATAAAAAAAGCCCTAGGTTCACCTACCATACTTACAGTAATACAATTTTTATTAATTATCTTTTTAGGTTCTATATTTACAAAAATCTTGCAATCCATTGTTATCTGAGCTTCTTCCTATAAAAACGGTCTCCCCAGCGTCTAATTTATTTAAATCTGTGGATTGAGCAATATAAATCTTATTAAAAAAACTTCAGAAAAAAATAAAATCCGCCCCACTCCACACTGTTTAAAGTTAACTTACTCATAGTCTCCCTCACTTTCAGCTACCTGCAGCATTTTTTTCTTCCATTTTATAATTTTTCTTCGTTGTCATCTATTCCGAATAAATATCCTCGTCCGTGTGTTATCATATTTACTTCGAATGTTAGGTAATCAGCGATAGTTTTTCTAAAATCCTCTTCACTTGGGATTTCATCGTTAAAATAATAGAAAGAATGTAGCCACTCGTCTGTTGCTTCTACTATTGTTTCTACACAGAATTTAGTTGGAGATTCATTTTTGCCGAACCAAACATCTAGTAAGTGTTGTTTTTATCTTTATGCGAGCCATCATCTATAAGACCAATATGCTTACTTACTATATATCCATCATTTTCAAAGTTTATAAACTTACATATTTTTATTTTTAGGGTGTTTATTATGTGCCGTAAATATTGCGATACAAGGATTAGTCCCTGACACCGTAGAAAGTACTTTTATTAAGTGTTATTACACCTTCTAAAGTATGATTATTTAAAATTTCTTCTTTAATTTTTGCTCATCTTTTGTTTTTTTCCAGTAAAAAGTACTTTGTGGAACGATAATAGCAGCATGCCCATCCTCTACTAATGAATCTAATAAATGCTTTGTAAAGTTGATTTCATAGAGGTTAGGATTTTGTTTTGATCCCATTGAATAGGGTGGATTCATCATTCCGATATTACAGCCTTTAAGTTGTAACTTAGCTGGATTTTTCGGCTAAGAAATCTCCATTCTCGAGATTACTTTTTACCATCTCCACGCAAAATCATATTAGTAGTAGCGATAGTAAACATATACGACTGTTCTTCTATTCCAAAAAAAGTTGGTGTTTTTTTAATATGTTTGATTTCACTCTCATCATCTGTTTGGCCAACCATATTGTGCATAGCAGCAATTAAAAAAATCCTGCCGTACCACAACACGGATCAAGAATTTTTATCATTTGGTTTCAAACCCTAATAAATCACAAAAATAGTTCCGTAATATGTTTAGGAGTTAAAACGATTCCTAAGTTTTGCCCATCTCCTCCACTATAAGACATAAACTCACCATAAAAAAACGTCCAAGATAGTCTTCAGATGAATTGTTATATTTAATACTATGATAGATACTTTCATATAAAAAAATTCTGTGAAATGTTTTAATGGTGTTTTTTTCCTAAATTAGGATTAACTTCATTTATTTTTTTACATTATCACGTATAATAGAAAATTGACTTAATAGTTTATTTTTTCTTAACTTGAGGTGAGACATTAGCACGCCCTAAATTTGCTTCAATAGCATCATATATTTTTGCCCATCTGTTTTTTTGAGTATCGCCGATTAAACTATCAATACTAAAATTTTTTTATATTCAATTTCTCTAAGTGCAAGTAATATACCAGAAACAACTAGAGGTTTGCTTTTTTCTTCTAAATTTCCATAATTTCTTAAATCTTCATGAAGAATGCTGGCATCTTTTAAAAATTTCAGCTGTTTCTTTTTCTTTTTTTGAGTATCTTCTTTTAAAATTTCTTTTGTGTAATATTCGTCAATATTTTTTCACTAAATGATATTAAAAGTCTCTAAATCATCAAGAACGTTATAGTTTCCTCTATCATCTATATAGATAGGTGTAATTTTATGATTTTTTTCATTCCCGCTAATACCTATCGCTATAATTTCTTTATAGTTTGTATTTTTTGCAAGATGTTTTCCATAAAATAATGCACCATTTACGGCATAATCACAGATGCTAGAAACATCTTCACTGATAATATCTTTATCCGTTAAATTTATATGTTTATGTGTATCAGCTTTATCTTCTATTACTATTAAGAAATTTTTTTACTACTCCTACATATTCAGGGAATCCTACTCTACCAGTTCCACGCTTTGAAGCTGTTTGTAAAGCTTCATGAATTTCTTTAATATTACTTCCTTGAGCAGTAAATTTATCATTTATCTTTGCTTCCTTCAATAGGTCATAAACCCAAAGGTCTGTATTTACTTCTTTCTTTGCCATTAATATTTATTCCTAACTATAATTTATATTGTTTTTTTAATTATATCATAAATGACATGTATTGAACTACATTTTATAGAAGAAACCTACAAGAAAGATAATTTATCTATCTTGTAGGTTTAACTCTTAATTTATTTTTGGAGACACTTTGGAGACAATCCAAAGTGTTTTATGTTGTTTTAAGTCTATATATAACTTTAAAGCTGCTGTTAAAATAAGGTTTCTTGGTTTAAGTTACCTTAGTATATTATTCCCACTCGATCGTTGCTGGTGGTTTACTTGTAATGTCATACACTACGCGGTTAACGTGAGCTACTTCGTTTACGATACGTGCAGAGATTTCTTCTAACACTTCAAATGGAAGGTGAGCCCAGCTTGCAGTCATACCGTCGATACTTGTTACGGCACGAACAGCTACAGTGTAGTCATATGTTCTAACATCTCCCATAACTCCTACTGAACGGATATCTGGAAGACATGTGAAGTATTGCCATACTTCTCCTTCTAATCCACGTTTAGCGATAACATCACGTAAGATGAAGTCACTATCACGTACGATTTGTAATTTTTCTTCTGTTACTTCTCCAAGAACACGGATACCTAATCCTGGTCCTGGGAATGGTTGACGCCAAACGATTTCACGAGGTAATCCAAGTGCTTCTCCCTAATGCACGTACTTCATCTTTGAATAAAGTGTTAAGTGGCTCGATTAGAGAGAAACGCATATCTTCTGGTAATCCACCTACGTTGTGGTGAGATTTGATTGTTTGAGCATTTTTAGTTCCAGATTCGATAACGTCAGTATAAAGAGTACCTTGTGCTAAGAATGGTACGTCGTGTAATTTAGCACATTCTTCATCGAATACATATACGAACTCATTTCCGATAATTTTACGTTTTTTCTCAGGATCGCTAACTCCTTTAAGTTTACCAAGGAATCTTTCTTTGGCATCGATTTTGATAAGATTCATATTGAATCCACCTTCGATTTCTTTACTGAATGTATTCATAACACCTTCAGCTTCACCTTTACGAAGTAAACCGTGATCGATAAACATACAGATTAGTTGATCTCCAATAGCTTTGTCTAATAATGCAGCTACTACAGAAGAGTCAACTCCTCCTGATAGAGCACATAATACTTTTTTTGATCTCCAACTTCTGCACGAATTTCTTCAATTTTTTCATCGATAAAGTTTTGGATAGTCCAGTTATCAGTACATTTACATACGTTTCTTATAAAGTTTTTAAGTAAGTCGTATCCAAATTCTGAGTGACGAACTTCTGGGTGGAATTGGAAGCAGTAGAAGTCTTTTTCTACATTTTCTGCAGCAGCGATAGGACAGTTATCACTAGTAGCTACTACTTTGAATCCTTCAGCTAGTTCAACAACTTTATCAGAGTGACTCATTAATACTTGTTGAGTAGCAGGAGTACCTTCGAATAATCTAGCTCCTGGAGTTACATCAATATTATGAGCACCGTATTCTCTACTTGTCGCAGATTCAACTTTTCCTCCTAATTTATGTTGCATAAGTTGCATTCCGTAACAGATACCCTAATACTGGAATACCTAAGTTAAAGATTTCATCATCGATTGTAAGTGAGTTTTCTTCATAAACAGAGTTTGGTCCTCCTGAAAGAATAATTCCTTTTGGATTCATTTTTTTAATCTCATCAATAGAAATCTCGTTATCATGTAGTTCAGAGTAAACACCAAGCTCACGTACACGACGTGTAATAAGTTGGTTGTACTGACTACCAAAATCAAGAACTAGTATAAATTCGTGTTTCACAGTTATCCTCCTAAAATTTACTTATAAATATACTCTATTATATCAAGGAATACCCTATAAGTAAAACTATATTTCCCATGTGATAGAATATTTCCTTAATACTCTATTTTTTTCTTAAAAATTACAAATAGAAATGTATAAACTATAAAGAAAAGTATATTTTTATCTAATTAATCGAAATAGATGATATAATAAAGTAGTAATTAGTTAAGGAGGTATAGTAATGAGCAGAGCTTATATAGGTACATATACAGATAGCCAAGGAATATACAAAGTAGAATTATCTGAAGAAGGAAAAGTTAGTAGTGTTGAGGCGGTTGCTAAAGTTGATAATCCAACATATCTAGCATTCTCAAATAATAATAAGTCTTTATATAGTGTTTCGAAAATAGAAAATAAAGGTGCGGTGTCAAGTTTAAAGTAAAAGAAGATGGTAGCTTAGAACTATTAACATCAGTCGGTAAAGAAGGTAATCCACCATGTTATGTAGAAGTAAGTAAAGATAATAAATATCTTTTATCAGCAAATTATCACACAGGAACTGTAGATAGTTATTCTATATTACAAAATGGTGAGTTAGGTGAGTTATTATCTACTGACGTTCATGAAGGAAGTAGCGTTCATCCTCGCCAAGAGAAACCACATGTTCATTTTTCAGGTTTTACACCGGATGGAGAATATGTTTTCACTTGTGATTTAGGAACTGATGAAGTTACAACGTATAAACTAAATGAGGGCATACTAACTAAAGTTGAGAATTTTAAAGTAAAAGTAGGTAGTGGTGTTCGTCATATAGTGTTTACTAGCGATAATAAAAAAGCTTTTGTAATGACTGAATTAACTAGTGAAGTGATTTCTTTTGATTATGATGGTAAAGGTAAATTATCTAATCCAAAATATTATCCAACATTACCAAGTGACTTTAATGGTGAAAATAAAGGTAGTGCAATAAAAATCTCTAATGACAATAAATACATTTACGTATCTAATAGAGGTCAAGATGCTATAGTTGTTTTTGAAGATAAAGGTGATTACTTAGAACAAATTCAAATGATAAGTACATTTGGGAAAGATCCACGCGATTTCAATCTAAATAAAGATAATACTTTAGCTATAGCTACTAATGAAACAAGTGGTACTATAACTGTTTATAAAGTAGATAAAACTACTGGGAAATTAGACTGTGTAGAAAAAGATGTTGTAGTTCCTGAAGCGGTTTGCGTACAGTTTGTTTAGAAATTGGCCATTTATGAAATTTTCAGAAAACATAAAAGAATATTTTCAAAAAGTTTTGACAGAGCAAAAAGTTTGGAGTAAAATATAGTTATATTAATGATAAGGGTAAAGAAAGAGGTATTTTATGTCTAAGAAAAAAGAAATAAAAACAAATGCTATGAGATTTTTAGATGATCATAATGTTGAGTATAATCACTTTGAGTTTGATGCTAGTAGTGATGCAGCAAAAACAGGGGTAGGAGTAGCAGACATTATAGGTAAAGATCATAATCAAGTGTTTAAAACAATTATGACTACTGATGGTAAAGGTACTTATGTAGTTGGTGTTTTAATGAGTGAAGATAGTATTAATTTCAAAAAATTAGCAAAAGCTGCGGGTGTAAAATCACTGTCTATGTTACCATTAAAAGATTTAACAAAAATCACTGGTTATGTTAAGGGTGGATGTTCTCCATTTGCAATGAAAAAATTATTCCCTACTTTTGTAGATGAGAAATGTAAAGATGTAGAAACAATTGTGGTATCAGCTGGAAAAGTTGGTCATCAAGTAGAAGTGAAACCAGAAGTATTAGAAGAACTAGTTGGTGCACAAATAGTAGACATTACAGCATAATATATATGAATATTAATGAAAGGATCTAGAGAAATCTAGGTTCTTTTTATTATGAAAAATATAAAATTATTAAAGTAATATAAACTGTTACAGGATTTCTAAATAGTAAATTAATAAATATATTTAATTGTAAAAATGAAAAAAAGATTGTAACATAAATGAAATACTTTAGATATTCTAATGAAACTTTCTTTTGTTATAATGAAAAAAAGTGAAGGAGGCGTAATATGTTATTTGATACACATGCGCATTTAAATGATGATGCTTATTTAGAGGATTTAGAGGATACTATAGTTCGAGCAAAAGAGGCTGGAGTAAAAATTAATAAATATAGTAGGCTTTGATGATAAAAAGTATAGAAAGAGCATTAGAAATCACATCTAAATATGATTTTTTTATATTTAACAATTGGCTGGCATCCAGTAGAGGCGATTGATTTTACAGATGAAAAATATGAAATGATAAAACGAATTGCACTTACTAATGATAAGGTGATAGCAATTGGAGAAATCGGATTAGATTATCACTGGGATAAAAAGTCCAAAAAGAAGTACAAAAAAAGAAGTATTTAGAAAACAAATTGCACTAGCTAAAGAAGTAGGAAAACCAATTGTAATCCACACAAGAGATGCAATGGAAGATACTATTAATATATTAAAAGAAGAAAAAGCTAGTGAGATTGGTGGGATAATGCATAGTTTTTTTCTGGTTCTGTAGAGAGTATGAATATCATGCTTAAAGAGAACTTTTATATTTCATTAGGAGGTCCTGTAACATTCAAAAAACGCTAAGACACCTAAAGAAGTAGCGAAAGCTTGTCCGCTTGATAGGCTTTTTAATAGAAAACGGATTGTCCATATTTAACACCAACACCATATAGAGGGAAGCGTAATGAACCAGCATATGTGCACTATGTAGCACAAGAAATAGCAGACTTAAAAGAAATGAGTTATGAACAGCTAACAGAGCAAACATTTAATAATGCTTGTGAATTGTTCAAATTAAAACAAAAGGAGATTGATTAATTTATATGAAATTAGGAAAAAGTAATAGCAGCAGCAGCAACGTCAGAATTTTTATTATCAGGAGCATTTATGGTAGCAGAAGAGTATACTGGACACTCGGCATTTGCGGTAACTGTTGATGATAATACTAAAGTAGAATTTAAATCTAAAAAGGAACTGTAAGAGAAGTACTTGCAGCTAACAATATCAGCTATAATGCAGATGATCGTATTGAACCAGGATTAGATACAAAAGTAAAAAGGTGGAGAAACTATCCACATTTACAAAGCTCGTGAAAATTACAATTCAAGATGGGGATAATAAAACAGTAAGAAAGACAACTTATAAAAAGTTGAAGATATTCTTAAAGAGCTAAATATAACTGTTGGAGCAGACGATAAAGTAACTCCTGATTTAAATAGTAATGTAGCAGAAGTAGATACTATTAAAATTTCTCGTGTAGGAAAAACAACTGAGACAGTAAAAGAAACAATTAAATATGAAACTAAAGAAGAAAAAGACGATACTAAATATACTGATGAGACAGTTACTAAAGTTGAGGGTAAAGATGGAGAAAAAGAAGTTACTTATAGTGTAGTACGTGAAAATGGTAAAGAAGTATCTAAAGAAGTTGTATCAGAAAAAGTTATTACAGAAGCGACAGCAAAAGTAGTAGTAGTGGGGACGAAACAACGTCCAGGAGGATCACAACAAGCTACATCGACAACATCAGCATCTGCACCATCAACATCAGGTGGATCAATAGTATTAGCAAATGGTAATACTGCAGGTTCAACTGGAGCAGCAGCAGCACAAGAGATGGCACGACGTACAGGTGTGTCAGCATCTACTTGGGAAGCTATTATTGCTCGTGAATCAAATGGTCAAGTAAATGCAAGAAATGCGTCTGGAGCTAGTGGTTTATTCCAAACAATGCCAGGATGGGGATCAACAGCAACAGTTCAAGACCAAATTAACTCAGCTGTAAAAGCATATAATGCACAAGGCTTAGCAGCGTGGGGTGTTAGATAAGAAAAAGAAAAAGGCTTAGGAATTATTCTTAAGCCTTTTTAAGTTGCTTTGGAGTATCAGCTAGTGGATTACACTCCTGTTCTCAGGTTAACGATATTAATATATATGAAGGATAAAGAAATAGCCCATGAATATAATTTAGGACTATTTCTATGATTATTTATTTTTTTAAAAATTTCTTTTTTTGACTACAAAGAAAGGAGAACCAAAGTTACAATACTCCAAAATATAATCTTCAAGATTATTTATATTTTTTTAGGATTATTATTGTCCTTTGTAAGGATAAAAACCACTTAAACGAAGTTTATCATGAGAAATATCTCCAACAATGTAAGGTTTATCTTTAAGTACATCAACTAATTTTTTTCTTCAAAAGATTCTCTTTGGAAAGCATCTTTGAAATTGTATATTAGTTCGTAAATAAGTCCATCCACTTCAAATACTAAATTGTTATGTTCCATAGTTAATCCTTTTCTAACTACTTGCTTCATGATGTAAAGCGCCATGAAAACAAGTGAATATACAGCTAAAATTCCTGTAGCAAAAATATTTAGTACGATCTATTACAATGGTAGTTTTTTTCAAGATTGTTTTTTTCTTATCAAAATCACTGTCATTTATAAAGTTACTTTTTAACTTTTTGCAAATTTTTCCAGTTGAATCATTAGATTTAAAGTTGGCGAATACCGTACCATCATTAGCTGAGATTGTTTCGTACTTTTTGAAAAAGCAGAATTTTTACTATTCATAAGAAGGTAGGTAACATCTTTAATAGAGTGTTTTTTTCATAAAATAAATCATATATATCTTGATCAAAACTAATATTTTTCATTGTTTATTGTGTATGTTCCGGCTTTTTAAAAGCAAGTTTGTAACTATAATTTGTGAATAAATAATTGTAAGTTTTTTTGAAGCTTGTCAAAGAATACTGTTTTATCATCATTTTGATTTAATATTGTTATCAGTAACTTTGTATTACCGCTATATGCATAAGTAACACTATTTTTTTCAGAATAATCTAGTCCAAGAACTCTAAATTTTTTTCTGATTCACTGAAGGCAATACTGTTGGTTACCTTTTTCGCCAGAAGAAAGTGTGAATTCAGGATTTTTTTGTTATTTCTGTCAATTCGGGGTAGTTTTTTTCAAGATTAGATTTGTTAAAAACGAAATGTTTTTTTGCAGTACTTTTTGTTTAAATCACTATTATCAAGTGTTTCTAATGTAGTGTTATTAAGAGACATAGCACTTAATATTTTGTTAGCTTTTTCTACAGTAACTTCGTATCTTTTGAAAATTGCTTCAAGTAGTGCGCTAGAGTTTTTCATTTTCTAGTAAAAATATTGAATCTTTTAACAGTTAGCTCACTATTTAATTTATATTTTGTTAGAATATCATCGCTTTTAGCAATGGTTATTTTCTCATCTAAGCTAGTTTTTACCATTTCTTAAATCCTCTGTTAATAAATATAGGGCTAGATAGTTTGGCAATTTATTTACTGATACTTTTTTTATTTTTCACCACGTTTAGAAATAATTTTTTTCCAGTATTATATTCCGATACAACAATTTGAGTGTTGATATCAGTAAATTCTGTAATAGCATTATTATCTAAAAATGTATCATTAGCTTTAACTATATTAGGGATTAGAAATACTAATAGCATAACTAAAACACTAATTTTTTTAAATCTCATTATAAAAAAATCCTTTGCATTAAAGTTACTTAGAAGATAATAAAAATCTTCTAAATACATACAATATAGTATATTACAAAATTGTAAAAAAATTCCATTAAGAAGGAACGGAAAGCAATAATTTATTTTTAAATTATAATTATATATAGAATAAAAATAATAAGAAAAAGAAATAGTGGATATTGATAAAAAAATAATTTATTTTTTTCTAGGAAGAAGTTAGCTTTGAGAATCTTGCTTTTAAATAGTAAATGTGGATATAATTAATTATGATAAACATATGATAGAAGTAAATGAATTTTAGTATATAGGAGGAATACAGTCTGTATGTCTTGTCATCAGACAGAATATAGTTAAAGTGCTCGATAGAATGATAAGAGATGATATGACAAAAAATATAAGGGTTGTTAAGAGAAACTATGAAATATGACGTTATAGTTATAGGTCTGGGAAGTGCTGGACTTATGATTGCAGATAGATTAAATGATAGTGGATTAAAAGTATTAGTACTTGAACAAAATCGAAGAGCAGGTGTAAAGCTGCTCCTAACAGGGAATGGCCGCTGTAATGTTATGAGTAGTGATAATGCAGAAGACTTTGTAGCCGCTGTACATAACGGGAGATTTTTACGCAGTGCATATCATAAATATAATGTTAAAAAATTCTTTGATAAGCACAATCTAAAACTTAAACAAGAAAATAGAAGACTATATCCAGCAAGTGAAAAAGCACGCGATGTAGTAAATACCTTTAAAATAGATCATGCAAAAATTAAATATAAAGAGAAGGTAGAAGACTTAATATTTGAAGATGATAAACTAGTAGGAGTTAAAACAAACGTTGATACATATCTAGGAAAAAATATTGTAGTTTGTGCTGGAGGGAAAACTTATCCACAGAGTGGAAGTGATGGCTCATTACACAGAATACTGAAAAAACATGGTGTTAAATTAACGAAAATATATCCTAGTGAAGTAGCATTAATTTTTGATGATTTTACTGAATTATCTGGTGTTGCCCTTCAAAATGTTAGAATGTTTCATAAGAAAAATGAAAGAACTGGGGATTTGTTATTTACCCATAAAGGGCTTAGTGGGCCATTATCGATTTCTATGGGAGAATTTGTTGCGAGATTTCCGGAAGATAAATTTTACTTAGATTTTTATCCAGAACTTAATGAGGAAAAACTTTTTGAGAAATTATGGCAAGATAATAAATATTTACATGGGAAATTACCGAAAAGTTTTTATAATTTCATGTTAGATAAATATTTCCCTGAAAATGTTAGTAAAAAAGAACTAAGAAAATTTGTAGCTAAGATTAAACGCTATGAACTAGTAGGGGTTAAAACAATGCCGTTGGAATATGCTTTTACTACAGCAGGTGGAGTAGATTTAAAAGGTGTTAGTCCAAAAACATGTTGCCATAAAAAAATAGATAACTTGTATTTCGCTGGTGAAATTCTTGATTTACACGGTGAAATAGGAGGGTATAATCTAATGGTAGCTTGGTTTACAGGGATGATTGTTGCAGATGCGATAAAAGAAAAATTTGGAATAGAATAGTATTTTTCAAATTATGAACATATGGAAAACATAAAAATAATTATATATAAAAATAAACAACAAGGTTAACGTTTCGATAAAAATAGTAATATAATATAAACGCCCTATCTGTAGCTAGGTTGCAACTTATGTTAATAGCTAGTATAATTTTATATAGATTAAAATTACAGAAAGGATGTAAATATATGAAAAAGATATTCAAATTATTGGCTGTGGTTCTAGCAGTATCTTTAGTTTTATTAGGTTGTGGTCAAAAACAATCAACAGAAACTAAAAAAGAAGAGCAAAAATTAGACTTTGGTGGTAGAACAATGAATGTTGTTGCTACTTCTGAAAAATACAAAAAACTATTTGATAAATTTGCTCAAGAAACAAACTGTAAAGTAGAGTTTTTATCTATGTCTAGTGGAGAAGTTATCTCAAGAACAAAAGCTGAAGGTAAGCCTATGGCAGACCTTTGGTTTGGAGGGGGAGTAGATGCTTTTATCGCTGCTAAAAATGATGGTTTATTAGAGCAATATGAAGCAAAAGGTTCTGATAAAATTAAAGAAGGGTTTAAAGATAAAGATAACTACTGGATATCTAAAGGAATCACAGTTGTTGGTTTCTTAGTAAATGATAGTGTAGCTAAAGAAAAAGGGTATGATATTCCTAAAAAATGGGAAGATTTAACTGATCCAAAATATAAAGGTCAAATTATTATGAGTAATCCTGCTATTTCTGGAACAAACTATGGAGCTGTAAAAGGTATCCTAGATCAAAAAGGTACAGAAAAAGGTTGGGAATATTGGACTGCTTTCAATAAAAATGTTGACTTCTATAGTAAACGAGGAAAAGATCCACAAGAAAAAACTGTTGCAGGAGAATTTGGAATTGGAATTATTCCTGTAGATAAATCTGCATTTGATGCAGCTAAGAAAAATAACTTAACAGTTGTTTACCCAGAAGATGGAATTCCTTGGATTCCAGAAGGTGTAGCAATCTTTAAAAACTCACAAGCTACTGATATTGCTAAAGCATTTGAAGATTATATCTTAAAACCAGAAAATCAACAATTAATCGCTGAATTGGATGGTAAAGATGGAGCTCAAATGGTAATCGATGGAGCTAAAGGAGCAGATTTAGGATTACCAAAAGATAGACTTATGAAAGAAGATTTATCTACTTTTGGTAGCGAACGTGACTCGATTCTTAAAAAATGGAAAGAGTTAGTAGGGGATAAATAGTAAAATATCAGAGATAGTAATGAAGAAGATGTATTTTCTGATTTACTATCTCTTTATTTAAAAAATATATTATAAGGCAAAGGAGACAATATGCGATTAAGAAAAATAAATTTATTTGATTCAATAGTGATACTAACAATAATTATCTCTTTTTGTTCTTTTTGTTTTATATCCATTTATTGCAGTATTCAATTATGGAATTAAAGGAGATTTAATCCAAAGTTTTTTTATCAAATAAACAATACTATAATAAATTATTTATTAATTCTCTAAAAAGTAGCTTTAGGAACTACAGTTTTAACAACAATTTTTTTCAATCTTTATTTCAATATTTTTATTTTTATAAGTAGTGGTAGAATAAAAAATACTTGTCTTTATATTTATGATAGCAATAATTTCACCGCCATTTGTAACATCTTTATCATATATAAACTTATTTGGTAGAAGAGGGTTAATTACTTATAATTTATTGAAATTAAATTATGATCCTTACGGATATTGGGGAATTATTAGTATGCAAAGTGTTACTCATATTGCTATAAATGCTTTATTGTTAATTGGATTTATTAGTAGTATCGATAGGAGTGTTATTAACTCTGCTAGATCACTTGGTGCTAATACAAATAGAATAATTCTAGATATTATATTACCGCTATTACGTCCAGCAATAAAAGTAGTAGTATTATTAACTTTTATTAGAAGTATGGCTGATTTTTCTACACCTGCAATAGTTGGAGGAAAATATAATGTTCTTGCTACAGAAGGGTATTTGGCATTTATTGCTGAAGGAGATGTAAGTAAGGCGGTTATTATGAATCTTATTATATTATTACCATCACTAATTATATTTTTAGTATTTTCTAAGAGTTTTAGAAGTACAGCGACAGAATCAAGGGGATTAGTTTCTGTGAGTCTAAATATGAGAAAGAGCGGGGTAATTTATTATATTTCTGCTATCGCATCAACATTAATATTATTTGCGTTAGTAAGTCTATATGGAGCTATTATCCTTTCTGCTTTCTCTACAATGGAATATGGAAAACTAGTGCTTACGTTACAGAACTTCAGCGATGCAAGTGAATATATTTCTGGTGTATTTATACGTAGTATAATATATGCGTTAATAGCTGGAGGGTTATCATCGGTTATAGGTCATGTGTTGCAATATTATATAAACATAAGAAAAATTAAATCATTGAAGATAATTGATTTTGTAGCAACGCTACCATATATATTACCAGGAACATTCTTTGGACTAGGTTATGTATTAGCATTTAACTCTACACCTTTAAAATTAACGGGAACAGCAGCGATAGTAGTACTTAACCTGATTTTTAAACAAATGCCATTCGCTAGCAAGATAGGGTACAGTTCGGTTAGCCAAGTTTCTACTTCACAATTAAAATCGGTAAGAGACTTAGGGGGAAGTAGAATGAATGAAATTAAAGATGTAGTATTTCCGCTTAGTAAACGCGGTCTATATGTGAGTTTCGTAAATGGATTTACTGCCACTATGACAACAATAGGCTCAATTATATTTTTAGTTTATCCAAGTCAAAAAGTTGCTACTTTAGTAATGTTTGATGTGATTGAGAGTGGGAAATATGATATAGGTTCAGTAATAGCATTTTATATAATTGTGATTTGTTTATTAGTAAATGTTGTATATTATTTAGTAATAAACAGAAAGAGGTAAAAGATGTATTTAAGAATAAAAGATGTTTCAATGAAATATGATAATAAAGAAGTTTTAAAAAATATAGATTTTGAACTGAATGAAGGTGAACTAATATGTGTTTTAGGACCTTCAGGTTGCGGGAAAACTACGCTATTAAACATAATAGGAGGGTTTATACCGGATTATGAGGGGGATATAGTCTTATCTAATAATAATATAAGTAATGTACCTCCAGAAAAAAGACCAATTTCTACTGTATTTCAATCTTATGGTTTATTTTCACATAAAAATGTGATAGAAAATGTTAGTTACGGATTAAAGTTTTTGAAATTATCAAAAAATGAAATACTAGAAAAATCTGAAGATGTATTAAAAAAAGTTGGGTTAGAAGGGTATGATAAAAAGAGAATTAGTGAATTATCTGGAGGAGAACAACAACGTGTTGCTATTGCTCGTAGTTTAGTGCTAAATCCCAAAGTACTGCTTTTAGATGAACCTTTCTCAAACTTAGATGTTCATCTTAGAGGTGTTATGCGTGATGAGGTAAAAAGAATTCAAAAACAATTTGGAATTACTATGGTAGTTGTTACACATGATCAAGAGGATGCCTTTAGATTGGCTGATAGAATAGTAGTTCTTAATAATGGTAAAATAGAGCAAATAGGAACTCCAAAGGAACTATATTTAAAACCGAAAACAGAGTTTGTTGCTAAGTTCATAGGAGATAGTAATATAATAGATCCCGAAAAAATAGTTAGATATGAGAATGTAAAGTTATTAAAAAGCGAGACTAGTGATGATATTATAATAGAAAAAATATTTTTTGGTTCAGTAATAGAATATAAAATTCAAACACATAAATATGGCATTATTAAAGCGTTAAGATTATCTTCGGAAGTGGAATATGATATAGGAGAAAGAGCAGAAGTAAAAATAAAATAATACACTAATAGAGATAATACAAATCTCTATTAGTGTATTTTATTGTTTACTTTTCCCCGATGAAGTAGTATAATGTAAACTATATTTATTAGTAAGGAGAAAGAGTTGTAGATGATAAAAAAACTTTTTAAGAAAATATTATTATCAATTTTAGTATTGTTAATAGTAGCTTTTGGTTTTACAGGAAATTATTTTTATAATTTTGCCTTAAATCCAAAAGTAGATAAAAGTGCAATTGTTAATCAAGATAGCGATGGAGAAAAAGAGGATAAGACGGCTGTAGAGAACTGGTTTGAATCGACGAAAACAGAAGTGACGATGGAGTCTGTTACTAAAAATAAATTAGTAGGGTATAAGTTTGTTAATCCTAATGCTAAAAAATGGATTTTTGTTGTGCATGGTTATACTAGTGATGCTAAAAAGATGGCTAAGTATATAAAAAGATTTTATGATATGGGATATAGTGTATTTGCTCCAGATTTAATTGCTCATGGTAAGAGTGAAGGTGAAACAATATCGATGGGTGGATTTGACTCAGATGACTTAGTAAATTGGGTTAAGAAAATCTCTGCTGAAAATAACAATGCAGATACAGCATTGTTCGGTATAAGTATGGGTGCTACAACTGTCATGAATGCAATAGGTAAAAATTTACCAAGTAATGTTAAAGTATTTATAGAAGATAGTGGATATGTTAATTTAAAAGTAGAATTTACATATCAATTGAAAAATTATTTAAATTACCAAGTTTCCCAGTAATACCTGCGGCCAATACTATGACAAAAAAATAGAGGTGGTTACTTCTTTGGTGACGTTAATGCAACTGAAGGTTTAAAAACACTAAGTTGCCAGCTTTGGTTTTACATGGGGAAGAAGATGGTTTTGTTCCTATAGAACATGGTAAAGAAGCTTATGAGTTGATTGGTTCAGAAAAAGAATTCCATAGTTTCCTGGAATGAAGCATGTGCAAGCAGAGCGAAAAGTATAGAGAGCAATATTGGGATATAATAAGTAAGTTTTTTAGAAAAATATTTCAATAAATAATGATAAAAAGCACTAGATTGTCTAGACAATCTAGTGCTTTTTACTAATTATTAAAAAAATTAATTAATATTATTTTTCTCCGACTACTACGAACTCTTTTATTAAAGCTTGTTTAATACTTCAACGCCATCTTCAGTTACAAGTACTAAGTCTTCGATACGTACTCCCATACGTCCTGGTAGATATATACCTGGTTCAATAGAGAAAATCATACCTGATTCACAAACCATTTCGTTAATGCTAGAAACGTCTCCGTATTCGTGGTCTTCTAACCCAATTTGGTGACCAGTACGGTGAGTGAAGTATTCTCCATAACCTTTTTTTCAGTGATGTAATCACGACAAGCAGCGTCGATATCACATAATCTAGTTCCTGGTTTTACTAAAGCAGTACCACGTTTAACAGCTTCTAGAACGATTTCAAATACTTCTCTATCTTCTGGTGTAGGTTGTTTAAAGAATACTGTACGAGTCATATCAGAACAATATTTATCTTTGATTCCACCAATGTCTACAATAACAGACTCACCTGGTTTTGGTAATCTATCACCTGGTGTACCGTGTGGATTTGCTCCATTATCTCCAAAAGCGATAATAGGTGGGAAACATGTCCCCTCGACACCGATTTCTTCATAGTAAGCTAATAATTTTTTTAACTAAATCTTTTTCTGTAGTGTTTTCATTGATATTGTCGATAACGAATTGGCATGCTTTATCATTCAATTCAGAAGAAATGCGCATTAATTCTCTTTCTTCTTCATCTTTTAGCATACGAGTAGTATCTACTAATACTGAAACATCCACAAATTTAGTTTTAGGTAATTTATCCATTAGTGGAAGCAAGAAACGAGCAGGTAAAATTTTATCAATACCTAGTTTTGTTCCATCTGGAATGAACTCAGCAACTTTACTAATAATATCATCAGTATCTGAGTAACTTACGATTTCTAAACCTAAGTCTTCTTCTAATGGGAATAGAATATTTAAGAATAATTTGTGATTTCCATTTTCATCTAATAAAATAGCGAAGAAGCGCTCACCAGGATTTTCTAAGAAACCTGTTAAATAAAAAAATAGAATATGGATCACTTACAAGTGCGTGTGTGATTCCTTGGTCTTTCATTTTAGCTAAAATGGTATTAGTTCTAGAAAGTTTCATATTATACAACTCCTTTTAATATTTCGAATATATTTTCATTATATCACTTGCTAATTTGAAAAACAATAGTTAATTAATGGAATGGTAACATTTTTCAAAAAAATAGTTGTAGTATTTGAAAAAGTATGCTATAATATTTCGTGTATTAAATTATACAGAAAGAAGGGATTTATATGTCTAGAAGTAGCGGTAAAAAAAGGTAAACCGTGGAGCTTTTATATGAGCTCGATGACTTTTATGTTCGAACGTTGTGCTTACTACTCATCAAAATGGCTTATTATTGTTTATGTAACAGCAGCTGTAGTAAGTGGAGGTTTTGGAGAAAGTGGTCTTGGTCTAGGTAAGGTAGAAGGTGCAGCGATGCAATCTAACCTAGTGGCATTCACTTATCTTGCGCCCGTATTATTTGGTTTTATTGCCGATAAGTTGGTTGGAGCTCGATATCTTATTCCTCTAGGATTATTATTAATGGGAATAGGATATGGTTATGCAGGGTTTGTTGGATCATATTCAGCTTTATGGACGATGATTGTTTTAGTTTCTTTAGGAACTGGATTTTTCAAAGGTAACCTTCAAGCAGTAGTTGGACAAATCTTCGAAGGTGATCAAAAACGTAAAGATGACGCATTCTCAACTATGTATTCATTTATAAATATTGGGTCATTTATCGGAACAACTTTTGTAGGGGTTTTATATGTAAAACTTGCAACAGCGAGTGCTAATGGTTACTTACAATGTTTCAAATTAGCTGGATTAATTTGTTTAATCGGAGCTGTTTGGTTCTGTTTTAGGTTATAAATCTTTAGGAGATGTTGGTAAACATCCAGTTTGCTCAAGGTGAAGAACACCACGAAGATAAACCAAAAGTAAATAGACCTTTGGAAAAATATGAAATTCGTCGCGTATGGTCTATCGTAATCATTTCATTACTTTCTGTTGTTTTCTGGGTTTTCTGGTATTTAACATATGTAATTCTTTATGATTATATGCCTAAATTTATTGATACAAATCTAGGTAGCTTTACAGTTCCAACATCATGGTTAGATTCTGTTAACGCATTAACTTGTATTATTCTAGGGCCTGTTTTAGGGGCGTTGTGGTATAAACTAGCTACTCGTCCACAAGGGGACTGGAGTTTATACAAAAAAGCATCTATTGCATTATTCTTACTAGGTGTGACTTTCGGAATCTTAGCATTAACAGAAGTAACTCGTGGAGTAGGAGCTCCTGAAACTCAAAAAGCTAGTATTCTTTGGGTAATACTATTCTTCGTAGTACTAAGCTTGGCTGAAATGTTCTTCTCTCCATTAGGGGCATCATTTGTATCTAAATATGCACCTAAACAAATTCTATCTATAATGATGGCTGTTTGGATTGTTGCAACATTTGGTGCAGCTAAAGGATACAGTTTATTGTATTCAAAAATAGCTGATTTACCTATTATTCAAGTAGCGCTAGGTATAGGTGCTGTTTGTGTGGTAGTGGCAGTATTAGTATTTATCTTCGAGAAAAAATTAGCTAGTCTAGTAGAACTTCGCGAAGGTGAAACATTAGTAGAAGAGTAAAATTAATAAAAAGGTTAGAATTAAGATTCTAGCCTTTTTTCTTTTTTAAACGAGTAGAGTTCCTAAAAATATTGTTATATCATAAATATTTATTTGTTTATGATGCTATCATTAAATAGAAAAAATAATTTTTATATAATAATGATAAAATACTGATTTTATGGTAAAATAGAAGTGTAAATAAAATATATATAATTGGGAGGTCTATTATGGAACAGTTAAGAACTTTTTATCCAGCAATAGAAGAAAATTTTTCAGAGATGTTAAGTGTTGATGATACACATACGATTTACTATGAAGAAAGTGGTAATCCTGATGGAGTACCTGTAGTGTTCTTACACGGGGGACCTGGATGTGGGACAGCTCCAAGCTGTAGACAATATTTTGATCCGGAATTTTATCGTATAATTTTGTTTGACCAACGTGGAAGTGGTAAATCAACACCACGTGCATGTTTAGAAAATAATGATACATGGCATATCATAGAAGATATAGAAAAAATTCGTGAAAAGTTAAATATTGATAAATGGCTTGTTTTTGGAGGAAGCTGGGGATCAACGTTATCGCTTTGCTACGCAATTAAACATCCTGAAAGAGTGTTAGGTTTAGTGCTGCGTGGTATTTTCTTAGGAAGACGAGAAGATATTGAATGGATTTATGAAGTAGGTGGAGCAAGTAATTTTCACCCAGAATCTTTTGAAAGATATATTTCGATTATTCCAGAAGAAGAGCGCAAAGACATTATTGGAGCATACTATAAACGTTTAACAAGTGAAGATAAAGAAACTAGAGAAGTTGCTGCTAAGGAATGGAGTATGTGGGAAGGTAGTTTAGTAACTCTTCATCCTGATCCAAACCTTGAACAAAGTTTTGGAGAAATTAACTATGCTATCTCTATGGCAACTATTGAATGTCATTTTTGGATGAATAACATGTTTTGGGATGACGATAACTGGTTGTTAGACCATGTGGATGTTATAAAAGATATTCCAACATGGATAGTTCATGGACGATATGATGTAGATTGTAGACCGATAGGTGCATATGAACTAAATAAAAAATTAAATAACTGCAAGTTAGAATTTACGGTTTCAGGTCACTCATCAGGAGAACCGGAAATTGTTGATTCATTAGTACGTGCTACCGACTATTTCAAAGAAATTCTAAAATAACAAAAATATTTAAAAATAGTATAAACAAATATATTTTACTGAAATTATAAGATTGTAAGAAATTATTTAAAATTAGTAATGAAAAACGCTTTATTTTATGGTAGAATAGTAAATGTAAATATTTTATAGAGATAGGAGGTCCTGACTATGGGAGAGCTACGGACGTTATATCCAGAGATAAGTGAAAACTTCTCTAAAATGTTAAAAGTTGACGACGTTCATACTATATATTATGAGGAAAGTGGTAATCCAAATGGAATACCAGTAGTTTTCTTACATGGAGGTCCTGGTGGAGGTACAACACCAACAGGAAGAAGATTTTTTGATCCGGAAGCGTATCGTATTATTTTATTAGATCAAAGAGGTAGCGGTCAATCGACACCGCGAGCTTGTTTGAAAGATAATGATACATGGCATATCATAGAAGATATGGAGAAAATTCGTGAGGAATTAAATATCGATAAATGGCTTGTCTTTGGCGGTAGCTGGGGAACTACTTTATCACTTTGCTATGCTATAAAACATCCTGAACGCGTTCTTGGTTTAGTATTAAGAGGTATATTCTTAGGACGTAGGGAAGATATTGAATGGTTATATGAAAAAGGTGGGGTAAGTGAATTTTTCCCTGAAGCCTTCGCAAGATATACATCTATTATTCCAAAAGAAGAACAGGATGATATTATTGGAGCGTATTATAAGCGTTTAACAAGTGAAAATAAAGAGGTAAGAGAAGAGGCGGCACGTGAGTGGAGTATTTGGGAAGGTAGTGTAATGACATTATACCCTAACCCAAATGTAGAAGAGAGCGCTGGGGAGATTAATTTTGCAATATCAGTTGCAACTATAGAATGTCATTTTTGGATGAATGAGATGTTCTGGGGTGGCGAAGATAATTGGTTATTAGAACATGTTGATGAAATAAAGGATATTCCTACTTATATAGTACATGGGCGTTATGATGTGGATTGTAGACCCTATAGGTGCTTATGAATTAAGTAATAAACTTAATAACTGTGAACTAGATTTTTGTTATAGCTGGTCACTCTTCAGCAGAACCAGCAATAGTAGATGCATTGGATACGAGCAACAGATAGATTTAAAGAAAAATTAAAATAAAAATATTATGGAAAAATAAAAAGGAGTAATATAAAATGGCAATTAAAGAAAGAATCGCTAAACTAAGAGAACTTATGGAACGTGATGGTATTGATATTTATATGGTACCAACTGCTGACTTCCATAACAGTGAATATGTATGAGAACATTTTAAAGCTCGTGTATTTATGAGTGGGTTCACAGGATCAGCTGGGACACTAGTAGTAACAAAAGATTATGCTGGACTTTGGACAGATGGACGTTACTTCTTACAAGCTGAACAACAATTAGAAGGTTCTGGTATTGAATTATGCCGTATGTTCAATCCAGGAGTTCCAACTACTGATGAGTTTATCGAAAAAAATATTCCTGAAGGGGGAGTATTAGGTTTTGATGGACGTGTTGTAACGTTTGGTGAAGGGAAAACTTTATCTGAAAAACTAAAAGCTAAAAATGCAACTATTAAATACGAAGTTGATTTAGTAGATGAAATTTGGGAAGATAGACCAGAATTATCTAAACGTAAAGCATTTTACCTAGATGTTGATTTAGCTGGTGAAACTGCTACTAGCAAATTAGAACGTGTAAGAAAAGAAATGAAAAGAAGCTGGAGCGAATGTTCATATTATCACTAGCTTAGACGATACTGGATGGTTATTAAATATTCGTGGAATGGATGTTGATTTCTTCCCATTACTACTAAGCTACACAGTAGTATTTGAAGATCACGTTGATTTATATGTTGACGAATCTAAATTCTCTGATGAAATTAAAGCTAACTTAGCTAAAGATAATGTTGTTCTTAAACCTTATAACCAAATTTATGAAGATATTAAAGGTTTCAAAGATGGAGACGTTGTATTAGTTGACCCTGCTCGCTTGAACTTTGCAATTTTTAGTAACATTCCAGAAGAGGGTTAAATTAGTTGAAAAACGTAACCCTACTGTATTAATGAAAGCAATTAAAAATGATGTGGAAATTAAAAACATCAAAGAAGCACACGTTAAAGATGGAGCAGCTCATACTAAATTCATCTATTGGTTAAAAGAATTAGTTAAAAGTGGTGAAATTGCAAATGAAACAGAATTATCTGCATCTGCAAGATTAGAAAAATTCAGAGAAGAACAAGGTGGATTCATTTGTCCAAGTTTTGACCCAATTTGTGGTCACGGTCCAAACGGAGCAATTGTTCACTACTCATCAAGTGAAGAGACTAACCGTGCTCTAACTCCAAATACATTATTCTTAACTGATACAGGGGCGAACTTTAGTCAAGGTTCTACTGATATCACAAGAACAACAGCATTAGGAGAAATTTCTGATAGAATGAAACGTGACTACACTCGTGTGTTACAATGTCACTTACGTCTATCAAGATTAAAATTCAAAGAAGGTATCTCTGGACCAAACGTAGACTTATTCGCTCGTGCTCCATTATGGTTTGACTATGAAGATTACAACCACGGAACTGGTCACGGTGTTGGATTCTTAGGAAATATCCACGAAGGACCAGCAGGAATCCACTGGAGTATTGCTCGTTCTGTAGAACCATTCAAAGCAGGTATGGTATTAACAAATGAACCTGGATTATATATTGCGGGATCTCACGGTATCCGTTTAGAAAACGAAAATCCTAGTAAAAAGCAACAGTTAAAAATGAATATGGTCAATTCCTGGAATTCGAACCTATTACATATGTTCCTTGGGATTTAGAAGCGGTAGATGTTGATTTATTAACAAGTGAAGATAAATACGAATTAAACAAATATCATAAAGAAGTATATGATATTATTGCACCTAAATTAACTGAAGAAGAAAGAGCTTGGTTAAAAGAGGCTACTAGAGAAGTTTAATAGTAGGGTGAAATAAGGCTTTGGGATATTATTCTCAAAGCCTTATTAAAATAAATTATTGTTGAATTAAGGAGATAAACATGGGATTAGATAAAAATTAGATAACTATGCAAAATTAATAGCAAAAAGTAGGAATAAATGTACAAAAAGATCAACCAGTATTGGTTAGAGCAAGCACAGATGCTAGAGATTTTTGTTTTGAAAGTAGTAAAAGCATGTTATGAACTTGGTGCAAGTAAAGTAGAAGTAGAATGGCGTGATCAAGAATTATCAAAATTAAATTTAAATTATCAAAGTGAAGAATCTTTAAGTACTGTTAGCCAATGGTATGTTGATCGTTATCAAGAAACTGTAGAAAAAGGAACTGCATTCTTATCTATTATTGGAGATGATCCAGATGGATTAGCAGGTGTTGATAGTAATAAGATGAAAAGCATCTATGGTTGGTCGCTCTAAAAGCTTTTAAGAAATTATATGAAAATCTATTATGAGTGATGAGTGTCCTTGGTCGGTTGTTGCAGCTTCAACTGTTGGTTGGGCAAAAACGTTTATTCCCAGAACTAGATGATGAAGCAGCATATTTACGTCTATGGGATGAAATTTTAAGCGCTTGTCGTGCTAACGGAGACGACCCTGTTGCTGCTTTGGGAAGAGCACATTAGTATTTTAGATACTAAAGGGAAATTTTAAATGAGAATGAACTTGTAAAAATTACACATCACAAAATGACTTAGAACAGACCTTTATGGTAGGTTTACCTAAAGGGTATATTTGGCAAAAGTGCGAGGAAGTTATGCTAAAAAGCTGATCGTTTTGAAGCTAACATTCCTACAGAAGAAGATATTTACAATGCCACATAAAAGATGTAACTAGTGGAATAGTTTATAATGCTAAAGCCGTTAAATCACGGTGGTGTATTAATCGATGATTTCTAGGGTTTGAAATTTGAAAAATGGTAAAGTTGTTGATTATGATGCGAAAACGCGGATATGATGCTCTTAAAAATATTATAGAAACTGATGAAGGAGCTAAAAAGTATTGGTGAAATGGCGTTAGTTCCTTATGATTCACCTATTTCAAATACAGCAGTCCTGTTCTTAGAAACATTATTTGATGAAAATGCAGCTTGTCATATAGCATTAGGGTAAAGCTTATCCTACATGCGTTAAAGGTGGAAGTGAAAATGACAGACGAAGAGTTAGCTGCTGAGGTGCTAATGATAGTTTAGTTCACGTGAGACTTTATGATTGGTGAAGCAACTACTAACATTGTAGGTATTACTGAAGACGGTAAAGAAATCCAAATCTTTAAAGATGGTAACTGGGCATAGTTTTATCATAGAAGAAATTTATTAGATAAATAATAATTTTAGAATCTCAATTAATTATTTTAAAAATAAGATTGATTGAGGTTCTATTTTGTTTTATTAGAGTTGGATGGGAAATATTTGCGAAAAATGAATTATATGTGATAATAGTTAGTACAGATTACACAGGGGTGATTAAATGCGTTTTAGATAAATTCTTAAAGTTTCACGAATTATAAAAAGAAGAACAGTAGCTAATGAAAATTTCGTCAGAAGGACACATAGCGATAAATGGGAGAAAAAGCAAAAACCATCTACTTCGCTTAAAGTAGGGGATGTGATTACGATTTATTTCGCTAAAAAAGAAGTTGTATGCGAGTGTTGGAATTAAAAGATAGCACTAAGAAAGAAGATGCAACTAAAATGTTTAAAAATAATATCGGAAAAACTGAGAGAGCATAAAATGGCAGATCATAATGTAGAGGAACAGTTTAAAAAGATGTTCTTAAAGCTAAAGCTAAGTATAGAAAGCGTAGAAAAAGTTATAATACTCGGTATCATGACTTTGGTTCTTATGGTTACTCTAGTTCAGACTTTTTCTATATTCGTGAAAAGAAACAAATAAACACCCAGTTGAAAGAACAGTCACAACAAATTGAAAAATTTGGAAAAAGAAGCAAAAGAGTAAATGATGTAGTCATTGATGAGCTTTAAAGATCCATATTTTTATAACTGACTTGGTGCGACAAGAGTACGGGTTAAGCTATGGTGGCGAAATAATTTTTAGTTTACCTCGTCAAGATAGTTTTTAAAAGCAGCTATATAATGCTATAAAAGATGGAAGTTTAGAGAAAAAGATGAGTGGTAGTGGTCGAATTGATGATAGTAAAACTATCAGGACTAAATAAAGACTCGAAAAAAGAAACAGAGGGTAAAAGTACAGTAAAAGATAAAAAGTCTCGAAAAACGAAATCTGAATCTTCTGATGATTCATCAGTAGGATGCAGAAGAAAATAATAAAAACTCATAACACTAATAACACTCTCAGACGAAAAACACTGATAAGAGAGGTTAGAATATCTAATCTCTTATTTTATGTGAAGTAGCTTTTAACAAACAATTTAAGTGATAATAATTATTTGTTAAAATACTCTAAAAAGTGTTAAATATAGATAACTAAAAGTTTTTAGTAATAAGTTAAATAAAAAGCCGGAGGTGTTATGAATAAATACATAGGGAGTGCGCTTCATACAGATTTATATCAAATAAATATGGGTCATGTTTATTTTTAAAGATGGTATACATGAAGAGAAAATCATATTTTTGATGTATATTTCAGAAAGATTCCATTTGGTGGAGATATGCTGTATTTGCAGGGTTGGCCAAAATAATAGAGTATGTAAATGACTTTAAATTTACGGATTCTGATATGATATGTGTATACTTAACTAACTGATGAAGATTATTTAGATTATTTAAAAACTTAAAATTCACAGGAAGTATACGTTCGGTTAGAGAAGGTGAAATTGTTTTTGGTAATGAACCGCTAATTAGAGTAGAGGCTCCTTTGATTCAAGCACAATTAATGGAAACTGCAATATTGAATATAGTGAATTATCAAATATTAATTGCTACTAAAGCTGCGCGTATTAAACACTTATGTCCAAATGAAGTTTGCATGGAATTTGGTACAAGACGTGCGTATGAATTTGATGCCGCTCTTTGGGGAACTCGTGCTGCAATAATAGGTGGTTTTGATGCGACAAGTAATGTGAAAGCTGCAAAACTGTTTGGTATTCCATGTAGTGGAACGCATGCGCACTCATTTGTGCAGGCTTATCAAGATGAAGAAACGGCATTTAAAAAATATGCCTCAGTTCATAAAGATTGCTACTTCTTAGTGGATACATATGATACTTTACGTTCGGGTATTCCAACAGCAATTAAAGTTGCTGATGAATTGAAAGATAAAATTAATTTCTTAGGAGTTCGTTTGGATTCGGGTGATATTGCATACCTATCTCAAGAAGCTAGAAAAATGTTAGACGCTGCTGGTTATCCGGATGCTAAGATTGTTGCATCTAATGATTTAGATGAAGGTACTATAACTCACCTTAAACAACAAGGGGCTAAAATAGACTCTTGGGGAATTGGTACTAAGTTAATTACAGCATATGATAATCCAGCATTAGGTGCAGTTTATAAATTGGTATGTTTAGAAGATGACAATGGGGAAATGGTGGATAGATTAAAAATATCAGAAAATCCTGCCAAGTTAACTATTCCTGGAGCGAAAAAAGTTTATAGAATCATCAATAAAGATACTGGTAAACTGCCTGGGGACTACATTGCAATGGATGATGAAGATGTGCAAGCGGAACCTACGATAAAATTATTCCATCCAACACACACGTATTTAGAAAAAGAAGTGGTAAACTTTGAAGCTCGTGATATTCATGTGGATGTATTCAAAGATGGAAAACAAGTTTATGTCGCTCCAACTGTTCAAGAGAGTGCTGAATAGCTTTTAAAGAAGGCAAGGAACTGATATGGAGTGAATATAAACGTTTATTAAACCCTGAGTTTTATCCGGTGGACTTAAGTACTAGATGTTGGAAAATAGAAATAATATATATGATTGCAGAAAACAGATTGACTAGGTGAAATTATGACATTACAACAAGAGGTAATAAAAAGATTAAGATGTAAACCTGAAAATTAATGTAAAAGAAGAAATTAGATTAACTATTAATTTCTTAAAAGATTATTTGAAAAAAAATGATTTTCTAGAAACTTTAGTTTTAGGTATATCTGGTGGCCAAGATTCAACTTTATGCGGTAAACTTTGCCAGATGGCTGTAACTGAATTACGAGAAGAAACTGGACGTGATTATAAATTTATAGCTGTTAGATTACCGTACGGAACACAGTTTGATGAAGCTAGATTGTAACGACAGCAACTTTATACAACCGGATAAAGATATACTGTTAATATATATGCTGTAGATGCAAGGTAGAATCATTAAAAGCAGCAGGTATTGCAATTTCAGACTTTGCTAAAAGAAACAGTGAAAAACAAGAAACGAATGAAAGTTCAGTACTCAATTGCCACAATGAATAAAGGTATAGTAGTAGGAACAGATCACGCTGCAGAAGCGATTACTGGTTTCTATACAAAACACGGTGATGGCGGTGTGAATATAGTTCCATTATATAGACTTGAATAAAAGACAAGAAAGCATTATTAAAAGAACTAAATTGTCCAGAACATCTATTTGAAAAGAAAACCTACGCAGATTTGAAAGAAGATCGACCAGCTTTAGCTGACGAGTAGCTCTTGGGTGACATAGTGATATAGATGACTACCTTGAAGGACGAGAGGTGCTGAGAAGAGCTAAGAAAATTATAGAGGCTCATTGCATATAAAATCAGAGCATAAAAAGAAACTTGCCTATAACTATATGAGTTTTGTACAGTATATGGTAGAAGTGATGAGGGAATTTGTTCGATCATCTAGTTCCTATTTTATAGTGTAATTTAAGGATAGAAGCATGATATTTAATTATCTATAATTAAAATAATGCATATTATGATAATGCGAACAATGAAGACTTTTACAAAGATAATGTTAAGAGACAAAAATATTATAAAATGTATTACGACAAATATAATTGAGGTGTTAAAATAAATACAGTCTTGTTTTGAAAGAAAGACCTCAAGTCTATAAAATTGAATATTTCTCATTTCAAAAACTATCTTGACAAAAGAATAAATGAGATGATAGAATAGAAAAGTCTTCAGGAAAGAGACGACAACATTTTTAAAAACCGAATGTTAAAATTTTATTTTACTTTTAAAAATTCTTGACATCGAATAATAAAATGTTAACCAAACTAAAAGTTGCTAATCGCAACAAACTTGAACATTGAAAAACTAAACAATTAAGTCAACGTTGAATTTCAAAAAGGACAGTTCTAAAAGGACATAAAAACTTTTTAATGGAGCTAATCAGCTAACAAATTTATTTGGAGAGTTTGATCCTGGCTCAGGACGAACCTGGCAGCGTGCCTAGCATACATGCAATCGAGCGAAGTTTTTCTGGTGCTTGCACTAGAAAAACTTAGCGGCGAACAGGTGAGTAACACGTAAAGAACCTGCCTCATAGACGGGGACAACTATTGGAAACGATAGCTAATACCGGATAACAACATAAATCGCATGGGATATATGTTTCAAAAGTTGGTTTTCGGCTAACACTATGAGATGAGCTTTTGCGGTGCATTAGCTCAGTTGGTGGGGTACAAAGGCCTACCAAGGCGACGATGCATAGCCGACCTGAGAGGGTGATCGGCCACACTGGGACTGAGACACGGCCCAGACTCCTACGGGAGGCAGCAGTAGGGAATCTTCCGCAATGGGCGAAAGCCTGACGGAGCAACGCCGCGTGAGTGAAGAAGGATTTCGGTTCGTAAAGCTCTGTTGTTAGGGAAGAATGATTGTGTAGTAACTATACACAGTAGAGACGGTACCTAACCAGAAAGCACGGCTAACTACGTGCCAGCAGCCGCGAGTATGCGTAGGTGGCAAGCGTTGTCCGGAATTATTGGGCGTAAAAGCGCGCGGGTAGTTTAATAAGTCTGATGAAAAGCCCACAGCTCAACCGTGGAGGTCATTGAAATCGTTAAACTTGAGTGCAGGAGAGAAAAGTGGAATTCCTAGTGTAGCGGTGAAATGCGTAGAGATTAGGAGGAACACCAGTGGCGAAGGCGGCTTTTTGGCCTGTAACTGACACTGAGGCGCGAAAGCGTGGGGAGCAAACAGGATTAGATACCCTGGTAGTCCACGCCGTAAACGATGAGTGCTAAGTGTTGGTCTCGCACAGAGATCAGTGCTGCAGCTAACGCATTAAGCACTCGCGCCTGGGGTACGACCGCAAGGTTGAAACTCAAAAGGAATTGACGGGGACCCCGCACAAGCGGTGGGCATGTGGTTTAATTCGAAGCAACGCGAAGAACCTTACCAAAAGTCTTGACATACTGTGAAGACACAAGAGATTGTGTTGTTCTGACCTTTAGTTAGACACAGATACAGGTGGTATGGTTGTCGTCAGCTCGTGTCGTGAGATGTTGGGTTAGAGTCCCGCAACAGGCGCAAACCCCTATGTCTGAGTTGCCAGCGGTAAGATGGGGACTCTGAGACAGACTGCCAGTGATAAACTGGAGGAAGGCGGGATGACGTCAAATCATCATGCCCCTTATGACTGGAGCTCACACGTGCTACAATGGATAGGAACAAGAGAAGCGAGAGCTCGCTGAGTAAGCAAACCTCATAAAACTATTCTCAGTTCGGATTTGTAGTCTGCAACTCGACTACATGAAGCTGGAATCGCTAGTAATCGCGAATCAGAATGTACTTGCGTGAATACGTTTCCTAGTCTTGTACACCGCCGTCACACGACGAGTTTGTAACACCCGAAGACGGTGGCCTAACCTTTAAGGGAGGGAGCCGGTCACGGTGGGACAGATGATTGGGGTGAAGTCAGTAACAAGGTGGCCGTGTCGGAGGTGCTGGCTGGACCTCAATCCTTCTAAGGATAAAGGAACACGTTGGCGATTCGTTTAGTTTTTGAGTGTTCAAGGAATACTCAAGCACAGTGAAAAACTGAATCATTTAATAAGATCAAATTTGCTCTAGAGAGAGCAGATGCAAAGACCGAGGAAAAGTAGTGAGTTTGGCAGAGCTTGTTCTGCAAGAGTTCAAGGAAGGAGAACTGGTAGCGCAAAAGCTACGCACGGTTGACAGTGAAAGAGCGCATGGAGGATGCCTTGGCACCAGGAGCCGAAGAAGGACGTGACAAAACGACGAAACGCTACGGGAGCTGTGGGCAAGGTAAAGAATCGTAGATGTCCGAATGAACCCACCGCTTTAGCAGGGCGGTAGCGAAAGCGAGGTAGCGCAGGAACTGAAATTCCAAGTACCTGTAGGATGAGTGGGAAAATCGAGTTTCTGGTGGCGCGTAGTGAAAGAGCCCATGACCAATATGCTTTGCATCCTTGGGGGTTTGTGGGACTCTCATCAAGAGCACGTGCATGACAAAAGTATAGTAGAACGAGGCTGGAAAGTTGAGACTCAGATAGGTATTAAGTCCTGTATACGAAATGCTGAGTTGGCGGAGAGAGCACCTGATGTACGGAACGGGCAGGAATTCCGTCGGAATCTACCAGGACCATCTGGTAAGGGCTACAACACTACTAGTGACCGATGGTGAACCAGTACCGTGAGGGAAAGGTGAAAGAACCCCGAGAGAGTGAAAGAGACCTGAAACCGTAGCTTACAAGTGGTCAGGAGCCCTTTGGGGGTAGATGGCGCGCTTTTGATAGAATGAACCGGCGAGTTTAACTATCATGCGAGGTTAAGTGGAAGAGCATGGAGCCGAAGCGAAAGCGAGTCTTAATAGGCGAGATAGCATGTGATGGGTGGACCCGAAACCCAAGTGAGTGATCTACCCATGTGCCAGGTTGAAGTTTGGGTAATCACTGGATGGAGGGACCGAACCAGGACACGCTAGCGAAAAGTGTTTGGATGAGCTGTGGGTAGCGAGGAGAGATTCCAATCGAGCTTCTTGGAAATAGCTGGTTCTCTTCCGAAATAGCTTTGGGCCAGCCCTCGCTGTGAGAGTTTACTGGAGGCAGAGCACTGTTTTGGACTCAGGGCCCATCATCGGGTTACCGAATTCAGACAAACTCCAGTGCCAGATCAAATATCAACGGGAGTCCAGACTGCAGGTGAGTAAGGTTCGTAGTCCTGAAAGGGAAACAGCCTGAACCGCCAGCTAAGGTCCCAAATTGTATGTTAAGTGGAAAAGGATGTGATGATGCGCAGACCACCAGGATGTTGGCTTAGAAGCAGCCACCACGTAAAAGAGCGTACACGCTCACTGGTCGAGTGACACGCCGGATATGCCATACCGAGGCTACTTGTACAACCGAAGCTGCGGATATAACTAATGTTATATGGTAGGGAGCGCTCAGAACATCATCAGAGAAGCCGAACTGGAAGGTGAGGTGGAGAGGTTAGAAGTGAGAATGCTGGGTGTGAGATGGCAGAAGATAGGGTGAGAATCGTCCACCGAAAGACTAAGGTTTCCAGAGGAAGGCTCGTCCGTCTCTGGGTGGGAGTCGGGACCCTAAGGTGAAGCCGATGGGGTGGAAGCTGAGTGGACAACAGGCAGAAATTCCTGCGCCACCGAATATCGACGAGAGAAGTGCAGACAGGGAGGCTAACAATTGATCGCCCTGATGGAATAGGGGCGTCTAAGCACAAAGCGACATAGGTAGGCAAATCCGCTTGTTGTGAGGTTGGAGTGTGCTGAGCGAAACTATAGTGGCGAGAGTCAATGAAGCCAAACTCTCAAAGAAAAGCCGCTATCGAGATAAAGATTGCCTCGTAACGGCAAACCGATCACGGGTAGTGGGAAGAGAATTTCAAGGTGAGCGAGAGAACCATCGTATGCGAACTCCAGCAAAATGACCCTGTAACTTCAGGAGAAAGAGGTGCCCGACGAGTAGGCCGCAGTGACTAGGCCCGCTGACTGTTGCCTCAAAACACAGGTCTCTGCAAAAGTCCGAAAGGGTGAAGTATAGCTGACGCCTGCCCGGTGCCGGAAGGTTAAGAGGAGAAAGCTTGAGCGCAAGCGAGGGGTATGAATTGAAGCAGCAGTGGGCGGCTGCAGCCTTTAACGGTCCTGGGTGGCGAGGATTCCTTGTCGGGTAGTTCCGACCCGCACGACAGGCGTAACGAGTTTGGGCACTGTCTCAGCGATGGACCTCGGTGAAACTCATAGTACCTGTGAAGATGCAAGGTTACCCGCGAGCAGGACGGAAAGACTTGGAGCTTACTGTAGCTTGATGTGAATTTTGACCTGCAGTATGTACAGGATGGGTAGGAGCTAGGAATCATGCACGCGTGTATGAGGAGGCGTTGTTGGGATACTCACGCTTGCTGTATTGAAATTCTAACCTCGGCATAGAAAACCAGAGACAGTGCAGTCGTGAGGCAGTTCTGACTGGGGCTGTCTGCTCTCAAAGAGATAACGAGGCACGTTCAAAGGTTCCCCAGAATGGTTGGAAAGTCATTTGCAGAGCTAGAGGCACAAGGGAGAGCTTGACTGTGAGACCTACAAAGTGAGACAGGGTGCAGCTTTCTGGGACACCTAGTGATCGGTGGTTTCCGCATGGAGGGGCCATCGCTCAACGGATAAAAGCTACCCTGGGGATATGAGGCTTATCTCAAGAGTCCACATCGACGGGGAGGTTTGGCACCCCGATGTCGGCTCATCGCATCCTGGGGCGGGTCATGGTCCTGCGGGTTGGGCTATGTTCGCGTACTGCGCACTGCGAGCTGTTCAGAACGTCGTGAGACAGTCGGTCCCTATCCGTCGTGCGCATGGAAGACCCCGAGGAGGAGCCGTCCCAGTACGAGAGGACGATGGACATATCAATGCGTGTACTGGTTGTGCACGCCAGTGGCATAGCTGGGCTAGTCTACATATGGAAGGGATAAAGAGCTGAGTCATCTAAGCATGAAAGCTCGGAGATGAGATTTCCACGGATGTCGGGCCCTTGAAGACGAGCAAGGAGGAATAGGTTAGAGAGTGTAAGTGTGGTGACATTCAGCTGACTCATACTAATAGGTCAGACTTAATCAAGTTGAAGTTCTTGCGGTAAGTAAGTAGTTGTGACAGCGAATAAATGATGATCTCATGGATGCACCTGAAGTTTTCGATCCGCTGGCGATCGCGCAGCGACACACCCGTACTCATGCTACCGACACAGAGTTAAGCGCTCGTCGAATGGAAGTTGGGTTTACGCCCTGCGAGACTAGAACGCCGCCAGGCTTTTGGCGGAGGTTTAGCTCAGCTGGGAGAGCACTTCGTCTTTACAAGCAAGTCAGCGGTCTGATCGTTAACCTCCACCATTGCCGGCCCAGCTCCAGCTGGTAGAGCAACTGACCGTGCTAATCAGTAGGTCGTCTCGTCCCTGGCCGGCACCATTTCTAGCGAGCCATTAGCTCAGCTGGTGAGACGATCTGACTTTTTAATCAGCAAAGGGTCGAAAGTTTCGGAGTCCTTCATGGCTCACCATTCTTTTTGCTGATGTGGCGAACTGGCAGACGCACTAGACTTAGGATCTAGCGCTCACGGCGTGGGGTTCGACTCTTCACCCGCACCATTCTGAAATATTCGCGAAAGTAGTTCAGGGTAGAACATCACCTTGCCAAGGTGAGGCGCTGAGTTTCGAACCCGTCTTCGCTCCAATAGTTAATATAGTGCCGGGGTGGCGGAACTGCAGACGCACAGGACTTAAAATCCTGCGGTAAGCAATACCGTACCGGTTCGATTCGGTCCTCGGCACCATTATATTAGCGCCCATAGCTCAATTGGATAGAGCGTTTGACTATCTGGACTCAAAAGGTTAGGTTCGACTCTCTGCGCGCCATTAAAACTGAGCGGGAAGTAGGCTCGACTGGTAGAGCACGCGGTTTGGGACCAAGGGGTCGCAGGTTTCGAATCCTGTCTTCCCTGACCATTTTAAAATAATTAGTGAGGGCCTTAGCTCAGCTGGGAGAGCGCCCGGGCTGGTACGCAGGAGGTCAGCGGTTCGATCCCGCTAGGCTCCATTTTTAAATATTGAATGTAAGCCTTTATTGGCGGCGTAGCTCAGCTGGCTAGAGCGTACGGTTCATACCCGTAAGGTCGGGGGTTCGATCCCCTCTGCCGCCACCAATAAATAGTTTAGTGAATTCTAGAGGAACACGGACTCTTAGCTCAGTTGGTTAGAGCTATCGGCTCATAACCGATCGGTCGCAGGTTCGAGTCCTGCAGAGTCCACCATTTTAAGGAGGAATACCCAAGTCCGGCTGAAGGGATCGGTCTTGAAAACCGACAGGAGTGTAAAAGCTGCACTGGGGGTTCGAACTTTCCTCCATTTTTATTATCGCGGATGGAGCAGTCTGGCAGCTCGTTGGGCTCTATAACCCAAAAGGTCGATGGTTCAAACCATCTCCCGCAATTTTTAACTTGGTCCCGTGGTGTAGCGGTTATCACGCCTGCCTGTCACGCAGGAGATCGCGGGTTCGATTCCCGTCGGGACCGCCATTTTTTTATGTAAAAATTTAATAATGCCTCGATAGCTCAGTTGGTAGAGCAATGGATTGAAGCTCCATGTGTCGGCAGTTCGACTCTGTCTCGAGGCACCATGTTGCCGGCCTAGCTCAGTTGGTAGAGCAACTGACTTGTAATCAGTAGGTCGGGGTTCAAGTCCTCTGACCGGCATTTTTATATTTTGGGAAGATAGCGAAGAGGCTAAAACGCGGCGGACTGTAAATCCGCTCCTTAGGGTTCAGTGGGTTCGAATCCACTTCTTCCCACCATTCTTAGGGACGTAGTTTAACGGTAGAACAAGGTTCTAAAAACCTTTGGTGTGGGTTCGATTCCTGCCGTCCTGTTGATTGAAGTATCATCGTAGATATACTATGTTTTATGATAGTTTTAAGTATATTTTAGGATATATTTCTAGAAATACCTTTTAAAACATTGATTTTGTAAATTTTCATATTTGGGAAATATGACTTTTATACTAGTATGCTCTTGTTGTATTATTGTGTTTTGGATCTTGTGTAAATCTGACTGAAAGGTATAAAACACCTTTGAGTAAATTGTCGATTTTAACCTCCAAGGGCTGAAATAGGGTGGGTATGATGAGTGATGACTGTAGCAGAAATAAGAATAGAAAAAGATAGTGCAACAGTACGACCTCGTGAGGAGTTGCTGGAAAGACTAAAATAAAAGAGCGAAGCAGGAATCTGTCTTAAACAGAAATGGGTTGTGCAGTCTATAACTGTGAGAGATATGTGGTAATGGGTTTTATGAGTTATTAGCGGAGAGACGTCTGTTTGCGCGTTTCAGTATTTAGAGTATCCAACTACAAAAGCTATCGTTAAAGAGTTAACTAATCGAACAAATGGCTGCTCTTGCTGTAGTGAAAATATTCAAAGGGAGGAACTAACTCCCTATTGAAGAAGCTTATGCATATCAAGAGGTAGTAAGTATCAATAATCTAACTCAAGACGAATTGGCTGAGTTCACTTGGAAAACTCTCGTCACTGTAGCAATAATAAGCTCTGATTACTTAAATTGTGAGTAAAAGGTAGTAGATGCGATTAATTCCTAAACGTATTGCTGAAAGACATGGGCGTAGTGGTTAAAGCTGGATCCTGGTGCTCAAGAAAATATTGAATCAGATTTTAACGCAAAGTTTCCATGTCTCTCAAACAGAAGAAAGTGGAAAACTTGTTTACGTGATTAAAAATGATACATAATGATTCAACACAACTTCTAACCAGTGATGCTCATATTGCTAGCAAGATTAACAAAAGATATTGCAAAACTTGAAGAAGAAATATGGAGTGGATTTAAATAAAGAAGAGAGAAGAGAGGAATGGAAAGTATTGTTGTGAAAGTAACAGTACCTAGATACATTTAGAGTGAGGTAAATAGTGAAAAATTTGGCAATATGTAATCAAAAAGGCGGGTAGGAAAAACTACAACAGCTATTAACGCAGCTGCCTCTTGGCGCATTTGAGAAAAAGTTCTTTTAATAGATACTGAGCCCATCGAGCTAATGCAACTAGTGGAGTTGGTGCTGATAAAAGCTCACAGTAGAACAATCAGTTTATGATATTTTTAGTTGATGAGGTGTGCATCAACGATGTAATCACTAAAACCGCATGAAAAACTGTAGATAGTACCATCTAGTATTGCTGCCCTAGCAGGAGCTTGAAGGTTGAACTCGTTTCGGCGGTGTAGTAGAGAACAACGACTAAAATGCTATTTCAGGCAGTGTCAGGAAAAGGATTATATAATTATTGATTGTCCTCCACCGCCAGGGACTTATACTACCAAATTCACTAACTGCTGCTAGCGGTGTAATTGTCGGTGCCAAACAGAGGCTGATTGTGCGTAGAGGTTTAAGCCAATTAATGAATACATTTAATATAGTTACTATCTTAGCTCAAAACTTGATGTATGTATGTACTTATTATGACAGATAGTGTAGAACTAATATCAAATCAAGTGGGTGAGAGCAGAGTGAGAGAACACTTAAAGGTAAAGCATTTAGTACTGTTATAGACAAGAACAGTAAGATTAAGTGAAAGCACCAAGTTTTGGGAGAACCTATCATTGAGTGTGCGAAAACTCAAACGGAGCGAAAACAATACTTATCATTAGCTAAAGAGGTGATTGAACGTGGCTATCAGGTAAAGGATTAGGACAGTCTTGAGATGCGATCTTTGCTACAGAAAATGTAGATTAGTAACAGATAATGATAAAGTCTTAGAGAGTTTCTTTAGGAAGAAATTAAGATCCATATCAACCAAGAACTATTTTTATTGAAGAGAAACTTGATGAATTAAAAGATCTTATTGAAAAATGGATTATTACAGCCAATGAGTGGTGAGCTGTAAAAGTATACTGTATATGGCTGGTGGAAAGACGTTTGCAGAGCTTTTGAAACTATTGAGGTAAAGAGACAATTCCTGCGGTGTGAGAGATGACTGATGGAAAGTAGCGAGTGGTTTTCGGTGTGTTAGAAAACTTGCAGCCGAAGACTTATCGGCATTAGAAGAATCAAGAAGTTGCAAAATCTAATGGATAAAAGATGGAAATTGACCCAAGAAGGAAGTTAGCTTACTAGGTAAGAGTCGCCCATATACTAGCAAATATTAGTTTAAGACTTTTAAAACTCCCAAACAGAAATTATAAGTTACTAAGTGGTGGGTTAAGTGCAGAAACTCCTTGCCAGAACATTACTTGCTTTTAAAACAGAAACAATGTTAGCGTATGCGATAAAAGTTATTGAACACGAAAAATGTCAGTTCGTGAATTAGAGGAATATGTAGCAGAAATTGTACCAAAAGAAGTGAAAAAGCTAAACCAGCAGATATATTTATAGAAGAACAAGAAAATATATTAAAAACGTTTAGGTACCATGGTTACGATAAAAACAAGGGAAATAAAAGGTGATGAATGAAGTTGATTTAAAAGTAATGATGAGTTCGAAGATTTTGGAGTTGTTGAGGTTAAAATATGGATTTAATTAAAAGAAAAGATTTCAAAAATTTTTATAATAATTTCGAACTAGGGTTTCAGATTTAGAAGTTAATAATGATAATTCTAATTATTTTATAGCTTCAATTAGTGTCAGCTTTTGCAATAAACTAGTTGATATACAATGCTGACGAAAGACAAGCAATAAAAATTCAAAATAAATCTAATGAAAAAGATCAAAACACTTCACAAATTAATTGAAGTGCATTAGATACACAAACTATTTTATTGCATTTTCCAAATTTATCAACTCTTGGAATAAATACAACAGTATAGTAACAGTGCTGGTATAACTACTCTGCTTGATAATTGGAGCTCAAAGTTTAGTAAGATATAATATCAAATTTTTATCATTCTAGAAGAACAATTGATGTAGAGTGATGAAATTATATAATCAAGCAGCCTTTATTGCTGGGGAAGTGTAATGTCTTTAGGACTACGTTCAACAAATTCGTTCAGGTAATTTATATATTTACTTTATCCAAATGGTTCTATTAATCAAGTAATCAATTCATTAACATATAACAACGAAGTAAATTCTCCATCCAAATAGATGAAACAATAGAAGCTAACAGAAGAGCAATCAAAAAAAGTAACAGATATAACAAATAATGATAAATATCATAATTTTATTTATAAAAATGATAAACTGCATGTTAGTTATAGTTGAGCAAACTCGCAGATAATATTACTTACGTTAAATATTGTTGGAAAAGCAAAGTGCTGGAGCAAAGTGTTGAAAACAATGTGAGAAAGATATACTGAATTTAAAGATAAATTAACATGATATTAGAAGAAAAGTAGAGAGTTGATTAAACAATGGGAATATGGTTTAAATGGATGTTGTTGGAAATGGCAAAAGCATAACATCCATGTGGTACAACAGATGGCAAATTACTCGTATGGGTGCTTGATATAAAGATAAAAATGTTTAAAATGTGACAATAACATTATGATGCCACGACGAGTTTAATATATATATTAGAAAAACATTCTTAATATCAATGAAAGACAACAAACATATGTTTTGTTGTCTTTTTAATTATATCATTTTTCTTTACAAATTAACAATACAGTTACGAAACAAAAGAAATATAAAATGAAAATTCATATGTAGTTAATTCCCGATTATCAGACCAATAATCTAATATAGATACAAAATACCAACTAAAATTGAAAATAATTCATTTCTTGATTCTAAAGCATTAAAACTATGAATTAAATGTTTTTAATATCAATCATATTAAACGAATTTTTTTTCTAAAGCTATTACTCCAGATTGAACCCAAATATATTAATTTCATTTAAGTATATTTAAATACAATAAAAATTATTATCAATACTAACATAATCGTAAGATTAAATCTTTATTAATCTTTTTTATCGATACTCAATAATTATTAGTTGATAAGAAATAACATTATTTAAAATAATATCTTCAATTTTTCAACAACACATATTTATCAAAATAGTGCCTATAAAACGTTGAAACGATTAACATCCAAAGCTCTGTATATCATTAACAGTAATCACTTCAATTTTAGTTTCCATTAATTTAAGTAATGATTCTTCAAAATTTTTCTGAGTTTTGTTTTTTTTATATATACCAAGAAATATCCTTTTTATTTAAAAACAATTTAATACAAATTTGTTAAAAATGCAACAACTTATAGTAACTTGATTCTAGTTTTATTTATAAAATTATATAATAAAACATCAAAAAACAACAATGTTAAAAATAAAGAAAAGAATTTACATACTTTAGAGATAACTTCTAAGAAGCAGGAGTGGAGGAAGAGACAATGAAAATGCGGAATAAATGAGATAGCTGCGCTTAACTTATCGGTAACCAGCGGGTATGTTTGTGTTGCTCATGAAATGCCGGTAGTAAAATCCAAAAATAACGGATTTGCAGCTGGCGATGAGTAAATCGAGATGAAATGAAATAACTGCAGCCATGGTGAAAAACTTAAAACAAATTCTGCTAGGTGACAGATTAAGTGTTAAGAAATGGGTGAAGTTGATTCAAAAGATGAAGCTAATAGAAAAGCGAATAATGAAATACTACGGAACTAGTAATTCGAAAGGTATACAAAAGTTTAGCAGCATGTACACCAAATCACAAGTTTCCGGGAATACACGGTGGTGATGAAGTCAAGATAGTAGTCTGATATCAGCACAGGTAACTCAGTGTGCTAAATAGCAAATCAAAGTGTGATGCAGTAAGTACTCAAATAATAAAACGATGCTAAACAGCTAATCAATAAC